>Ga0214921_10000330_pt1 | contig 91560 bp, 88 predicted proteins | sample LL1505_MetaG_FD_177992 | JGI IMG/M metagenome (GOLD analysis project Ga0214921, IMG submission 177992) | Freshwater microbial communities from Lake Lanier, Atlanta, Georgia, United States - LL-1505 | ecosystem: Environmental > Aquatic > Freshwater > Lake | place: USA: Georgia | collected... | reverse complement strand
ACCAATAAAAAACCCCGCTTAAGCGGGGTTTTTTATTGGTTATTATACAACTCGTAAACTGTTGGATAACATTCTCTGAAAAGAATCTTCCATATTTCTTACTGACGGAATAGGTCCTTTTGGTTTCTGGCTCTTGACTGAATTTACGTTTGTATTGTTTATGATTTGTGAATTGATAACAGATTCAGGAGTGCTTGGTAAGTTTAATTCTAAATTTTCACTGGTTACAGTATTTAATTTATTCGTAGTGGACGCCATTGGTTCCATTGCTTGTGGTTTTGATTCTTGGCTAGGCACCATTGGTTTTTCGGTTGAATCACTTGGTTGTGCTGTTGGTGTTACCGGTACAGGCGATGCTGTTTGATTTTGCTCAGCAATAGCCTTTTTAACTCTATCTCTTTCCATTTTATAATCTTCAACAGCCTCTAAAGCTCCAGGTCCTCTCTCAGCAAAACCTTTTAATTGAACATTGTTTAATGGTACACTTTCATTATAATTGAATTGATAATCTTGTATTTCTGCCATTGTTCTGTCATATTCTGGTAATTTTTTACGGCGATCCATTTCATTTTTAACACCAGCTAAACCACCAACCTTTTCAGCCTGTGCTATTCCTGCGGCTTCAGCTTTAGCTTCTTCACTAGGTTCAGATTTTATTATTTTCCAAATAGCATATCCTATTCCTACGCCAGCAAGAATGGCTAGACCAACAGGATTAAACATTAAAAATCTTCCAAGGCCAAATAATAATTTACCAATTGAAGCTAAACCTCCAAATGCAGACGTGATCATTGAAATAAAACTAGTAATACCTGATATAATTGACATCACACCTTTGATTGCATCACCAATCATACCTGTTACTATACCCAATATGGTTGATAATAAACCAGAACCATCATCGGCTTTTGTTGCTGTTGGTGCAGCCGTGGTTGTTTGTTTTTTGCCTGTGATGGCTTCGATTAAAGCTTTGTGCCTTCTTTCTTTTTCAGATTGTTCTTCTTCTTTAAAACTATTTTCTTTTTCTCTACGTAAAGTATCATTTTCATCTGTCGTTTTTAATAGAGTGTATATCTTGGAAAGAATATCCAATACATTTGAATCCGATTCCAATTGACCAATTTTTGTAGCTGAGCCACCAACTTCTTTTGCTTTTTTCGTACCAGAAAAATATTGAATATCTTGTTGTGTTCTACCTAACATACTACCAAGCAAAGCAGGAGCAAATTTAGAACCGCCTGTCATAAATTTAGCAATATTCAATACATCAAACTTTTCACTAAAACCTTTAGACCTTGCTTTTGATTTATCAGACAAAGTGGCTTTTATAGCCGAGCCAACGCCTTGACCTTCCGATAATTTTTCGGTCAAATATGATATGTAAGATTTTTCTCTTATCTTTTTGGCTTCTTGATAGTTCATGTTGATCTAGCTTTCTTAATCAAAGGATTCGTGTCATCTTCTTTTTCGGGATCTTTATCTGATACCGTTTTGTTATTTACATTGGTATTATTTACACTTTTGTTAATCACTGGAGATTGTTGCATTGATTTTTTTAATCCCATGTTTTCTTTTGTGTCGGAGTCAATTTTATTACCAGTTGGTACAGATGGTACAGCACTTGATTTATTACCTTGCATATTTTTTAATCTATCAGCATCTAATGCAGCACCCACCTGCTCTGGTGAATTGTGTGCTACGTTACCGCCTATACCAGAGTAATAAGAATCACCTTTTCTTAATTTTTTCTTACCAACATCCATGTCATAGGGTATGCCGACCGAAGCAAACTCTTTAGCCAATTCTAATATAGCACCATCACGGTCATCACTTTGGCCTTTCACATATGCATCTACTTTTTTTCTTCTTTGGCCAACAAGACCATTGGTAAAAAGTAAATCTTGAGTGGCTGGATCCAAATATGTTGTATCGGGATCTATTTTTAATTGTTTAATTAAATCTTTCATTGTTGTTGGAATTATTTGATATTTACCAACAGCAAAAAGCCTGTCCGGATCACCTTGTTTTAATTCACCCCGTCTTAAAAATTCAGAGATGGTCATTTTACTAAAATCAATTGGTTTATCCGAAGGTATCATTCTGTTACCTACTGTACCTTTATTGTAAGCATTATAACCTGCTTTACCACTTTCATATTTCGAAATATTGGCCGCAAGAGATTCTTTACCAACTAAAGCGGCAGTACCAGCAATTGCACCGCCGGCTAATATCGCTCCTCCACCAATCTTACCTGCCGTAGGTGGTTTAGGTGCTGGTGTAACAGGAGGTTTTGCTGTTGGTGTTGGTTTAGGTGTAGGTGCTGGTGCAGTAGGAGTTGGTTGTGGTGCGGGTACTGTTGGTTTAGTTACTTCTTTAGGTGGTGTAACTGGTTCTTCTTTTGGTTTACCTAATTGATCCGTTTTCTTTTTTTCTTGGCCAACTTTTTTATTGGCATCATCTAATTTTTTTGTTTGTTTTCTTGTTACTTTTGGTTTTTTTCTTGCAGTCAATGCTTCAATCAAAGCTTGATTTCTACGATCTTCTTCAAACTCACTTTCTTCTTTTTGTCTTTGCCTTTCGTCCAATTCCAATTTTCTGTCATTCTCAATTTTCATTAATAAATTATAAATTTGGCCAAGATATTGAGCAAACTGGTTAGAATTTTGAACTGGAGAATTTTTTAGATTTGCAAACTCACGTTTTTTCTTGCCAGTAAAGAAACCAATATCTCGTTTACTTCTTCCTGTTAGAGCACCAAGTAAAGCGGGAGCAAATTTTGAGCCGCCAGTTACAACTCTGGCAATGTTTAAAGGATCGAATCGTTGTTTAATTCCAGTAAAGGTGGCTTTTGTTTTATCACTAATTGATCCACCAATGGCAGAACCCGTGCCAACGCCAGATGATAACCTTTCGGCCATCAAAGATATTAAACCTTGTTTTCTGATGTCTTTAGCTTTGTAATAGTCCATTTACTATTTTCTTTGTTTCTCTCGTATCTTTTGGTTTTCTTCTTCAATATACGCAATCAACATAGAAACGTAAATGTCACGTTCCCAAGGCATCATATTTTCAAGCTCTGACAAACTATATTTGTGGTGTTGTATCAATGAAAAGTTTGTCTTGTAATAATTACTCAGATTGTCATGACGAAAAATTAGCCGAAAAAACTTTCTAGGCCTTCTACTTCTATTTTATGATGAAACCCACACTTTGAGCAATCAATTTCAATTATTTCTTTTAGTTTTGGTAAATTATTAAAAAAATTCTCTACTTTAGCAAACTGAGCCTGATTCATGCCTTCAACAAATTCCAACATTTCACCTGGTTGTGCTTCGTTTCCGTAATAAAATTGTTCACCATCGTAAATATATTCAATTGAATTGGCAATCATATTAAAGGTGGTTTCTGTAATATTTTCATACTTGATGGAATCTTGTACGATACTAAATTCTGGATACTTTAATTTAATAGAAATTGTATCGGTCAATTTAATTTCATCTGAAATGGTTTCATCTCTTTGAACTTTTAAATCAAGTAGATTAATATCTTTTTCCATTAAATTGCCACACATTTTACCATCCACTTCATTATTACATTTGTATTTTGATTCAACAATCTCACCTACTGACTTGGCACGAAGGTTAACAAAATAATATTCGACATCTATAATTGGCAATTTTTCAATATCAATACCCTCTGTCAATGTACAATTATAAAGAATATCTTTTACGTTTTGGTGAATCGTGGAAGTTTCATTGGATTCAATGGCCATTAATAGATTTCTTTGTTCTTTAACTAAAAATGGTCTGTATTTAATTTTCTTTTTTGATAATGGCAATTCTATTTCATATGTTGGCACGTCAAGTTTTGGTAAAGCCATAATTTATCTCCTTAATAAAATCACTTGAATATGGTATTTTGTATGTTGTTTACTATCGATTGTCCAGCTGCACTTAAAGCTCCTTGAGCATTTCCACCCAAACCACCAACCACATCGGAGAAATTGGCAAGGCCAGCATCTACCAATTCCATGCCAAATGATTGTAGAGAGTTGTTATTCCAACGGGTGTATGCAAAAGTTACTGAAAGTTTATGTGGGTTGTCCGATGACCAATCCAAATCTAATTGATTCATTGAAATTGGAAAAGCATCAAATAAATTAACTGAATATGATATTTTATTTTCTAAATCATATTGATTGACTTGTATTGTAGTTGCATAATCACTTTTATACCTAAAATTATAATTATACGTTGGATTAATAAAATTCATCCAAGCATCAAAAAATATTTTCTGTTGCATATCACCATCAACAATAAAGGTCAAATCAATGTCATTATAACCAGTTAAGTATGGATATTTTTCAACAGGATTTGATCCAATTTTTTGTTCAACAGTCATTAAACTTCTACCGGGTAAATTGGCATTTTCACAACGATATATCAAATTTCTAGCCGATTTAATATATGGTATCAAAGTTAAAGGAATAGGAATGTTTACATCAAACCTGTTTGCTCTTGCTAGGTCTTTTGTAAAACTAGCTTTAAAATCGTTAATGTTGCGAGGCATTTAACTTTTCCTTATTTCGTTTAATGAATCTTGCCATACCTCATTTACTGTGGCCTTTTTAAATTGCTGGATTGGCAAGTATGCCGCAATATCCCATTCATTTGGCTGTACGGCAAGTATTTTTGATTGAATGTGACCATGAAGATACTTTTTTAAGCACGGCCGAAACTCTCTATAACGCTTGGATGCGTTTAAAATGTCGTAGCTGACTCTCATACGCATAATATCATTATTGCCGTCAAGGATGGCGTGATCCATCAATTTATCCAAAAGTGCAATCCGGTATTTTACTGGTAGATAATGTAAGTTTAATCCAAGAAAACTATCTTTGTGTCTTTCTAGTACTAATACTAAAGGAAACCTGTCATAATATGGGATTTCTTTTTTTGTTTTTGGATCGTAATAAAAATAATACAATCCGCCAGTTACAAAACGATTGGTTTTTCTAAAAGCTTCGTTGTTTATGGTTGAAGCTATTCCAGAAGGATTTCTTAAATCAGCAATTTTTGCAGTTAACCATTTAAGAGAATCACGGCTCATTAATTGTAATTGAGCAGTTGTTCTTTCTTTGGCAAGTTGTGTAAGTTTAGATCCCATTGTATTATTTAGTCTATATTCCTAGATGTTCTTCTGTTATAATTTTAAACTCCCAGCCACGGTCTAAACAATATTCCGTTGCTGCTTTCCATTTAGCTTGATTAATTCCGTATGTGACAACCTCGTTTATATATTGTTTTGTAATACGTTTTTTAGGTTCAGGACTAATAGTTTGTTTTTTTGGTTTGACTTCCAACATCATAGTTTTCACAGTTCCACTTCTAGTTTTGACTTTTACAATGAAATCTGGAAAGTATCGATGCCAGAGGCCATCTTTTGGAGATTTGTATGGAATAATCAATTCTTCAGAAGCCCATGATATAATCTCTGGATTTTTGTCGAGCCAGTTCATCATTTTACACTCCCAAGAAGAGCGATAAATGATATTATTAGTGTCCCCAACGTATTTTTGAGGATTAGAGGGTGTAAAACGTCCATTATAAGCCATATAAATACTATGTATAACTTTTTTTATAGAGGATTCAATGGCTATCATTACCATACCAAATTCCATAGGTGGCGTTTCCATACCTGGTGCTGTAGTTGAAGGTCCTTTGGGTGCTTTATTTGGGAATAAGTTTGGCCGAACCGATTTACAATATCCTAGAGATTTACAAACGTCAACAAGAGGCCATGTCGTTGTAATCAACATTAATGAAATAGAACCAGCGACCTATGAAAGTGTAAAAAGTAGTATTATTAAGGGCAAAGACAAAATAGTTGGTGCCATTAATAATGCCGGCAGTTCTTTAGAATCTGGATGGAACGCTGCCACATCTTACATTGATGATATAAGAAAAGGAAAAATATCACTTGAAGGTGAATTAGATAAGTCGGTTAAAGGACTAAAAGATTTTTTAGGTAATGACAGTATCAATATTAAAAATCCAACAAAAAGATCCGTAGCCACAATATCATTGTATATACCAGATACAATGGCTTTTACATACAATGCTTCATATGGTCAATTAAGTTTAGTTGATGCAGCTGCTCAAGTTCCTGGTATAGGAAAAGCAGTTGGTGCAATTGCTTCTATTGCTAATAGTGGCCCAGCAAGATTATTAGCTAAAGGTGCAGGATTTGCTTTTAACCCACAACAACAATTATTATTTGATGGTATCGAGTTTAGAACATATCAAATGGCATTTACGTTTACACCATATTCTAAAAAAGAAGCAGAAACAGTTGCAAAGATTGTTAAAATGTTTAAAACACATGCGGCACCAAGATTAGCAGAAGGCACAGCAGGTATGTTTTTTGTACCACCTTCAACATTTAATTTAGATTTCCTATTTAATGGTAGAAGAAATCAAAATGTTGGACGAGTTGCAGAAAGTGTAATTGAAAGTATTGATGTCAATTATTCTCCAAATGGATTTTCAACTTTTGGTGATGGCGCACCAGTTCAAACAACATTGACTATGAATTTTAAAGAAATTGAACTCATCACAAGAGAAAAAATAGAAAAAGAAGGTTACTAATGCAATACTTCGATACGTTGCCTAAAATTATTAAAACTGATCCGAGTGGCCAGTCATCTTTAATGGTCAATTTAATGGCAAGATGTAGTGTTATTCCAGAAATACTTAAAAATCCATTAGTGTATTATTCATATGATATACAAGAAGGTGATACTCCAGAAATCATTGCTTATAAGTATTATGGTGATTCTTATCGTTATTGGATAGTTTTGTATGTTAATCAAATAATGGATCCACAATGGCATTGGCCTTTACAATCTAGTGTTTTAGAATCGTATATCTCTGACAAATATACTTTTAATCCTAAATCAACTGTTCACCATTACGAAAAAATAATTACAAAGTATGATTCAAAAACAAATACTACTACAACAGACAGATATATCATTGATCAACAATCTTACATTAATTTACAAACTGGAACATTTGAACGTAGTATGTCAACCGGACCTTTTACTGTAACAACCAGTCGTAATATTGTTTATTATTATGATTATGAAATAGAATTAAACGAATCGTATAGAAATATAAAATTATTAAATTCAACATACGTTGGTGAATTTGAAAAACAGTTTAAAAAATTAATGGCTTAATAATATGGCAGAGTTTGATCAATCGTCTTTAAATGTAGAATCTCCTGGTGCGTATTATGCACAAGATTATTCCTTAGAAACTTTAAATTTTCTAACAGCGAGTGGTCAACGATTTGAATTAAAGCGTTTATTGATTGATATGTCTTATTATGAGGACCTCTATAGTTTTACGGCATCGGGTTATATTACAATAACCGATTCACAAGGATTTGTTGAACTCTTTCAATTAACTGGTAATGAATTTATTGAAATTAATTTTGGTAAAGTAAAAAATGGATCAAACAACAATGATCAATTATTTCGTGTATACAAAGTAGGTGACAAGAAACCTGCAGGTAATTTAAATACTGAAACATACACCTTATATTTTTGCTCTGAAGAATTGTTATTATCCGAACAAATCAAAATTAGTAAATCATATGCTGGCCAAAAAATATCTGAAATGGTTGAAAGTATATTGGTTGACAAACTAAAAGTGCCTAAAAATAAAATCAACAACATTGAGTCAACAACAGGTTTGTATGATTTTGTTATACCACGTCTAAAACCATTTGAAGCAATTAGTTGGTTGTCAACTTATGCTAGACCAGCGAATAATGGTTCTGTTGGTGCTGATATGTTATTCTTTGAAACAAAAGATGGATTTAATTATAGATCATTACAATCAATGTTTAAAGAAGAACCTTATGCTACCTATAAATATCAGGCACAAAACATTGATATGGAAAAACAGTCATTTAAAGAAAAAACAATAAGTGTTTTAGATTATGAATTTGTTAAAGCCTACGATTCGGTAAATGAGATAAGTTCAGGTACATTTGCCAATAGATTAATATCAATTGATCCACTTACAAGGACTTATAAAGTAACTGATTTTGATTACTTAAAATATAAAAATCAAGCCGTTACATTAAATGATGGTGAAGTCAGTAATTCATTAAAGAATAGATTAGGATTAACACAGTATGAAACATATGATGCAACGTTAAAAGTGGCTTTGTCAAATGCTGGCCAAAACGATGCGGCTTATTTTAAAGAGATACCTGGTTCTATAGCAAAAAATGTTGCAATAGAAACTTATATACCAAACAGAACAGCACAAATTGCTTTGGCTAATTATACTGTGGTAAAAATAACCATACCTGGTGACCCCGGTCTAACAGTAGGTAGGACAATTGAATTTAATTTGATGTCATTAAAACCAGAAACAAATGAAAAACAATTAGACAAATTTTATTCAGGTAAATATTTGGTTACTGCAGTTCGTCACATTATACAACCAAACAAATATCAAACTGTTGTTGAAATTAGTAAAGATAGTGTGCCAAATAATTATCAAGAAATAAATGAAACAGCATTTAAAGAAGCGGTGGCAGAATGAATAATTTTATAGGTAAAGATGGATTTAATTGGTGGTACGGTGTGGTGGAAGATGTTAACGATCCAGCTAAATTAGGTCGTGCAAAAGTTCGTATCTTTGGACACCACACAGATAATTTGGTAGAATTACCAACAAAAGATTTACCTTGGGCGGCCGCAGTAAATCCAGTAAACAATTCAAAATCATTTAGTGCACCTAGATTGGGTGATTATGTGATGGGGTTCTTTTCTGATGGAGCTTCTTCACAAGCGCCAGTAATGATGGGTGTTTTTCCTGGTCTTGAAGCGACTCCAGATAAAAACAAAGGATTTTCACCTCAAAGTAATTTAAAACCTGCAACTCCGCCAGCAGGACAAATTCAATATGAAGCTGGTAAACCAACACTTTCGCCATTATCAAGAGGTGTTGTTGATAAAACAGCTATTTCACAATCAAATGCAAACTTGGCTCATGTGTGTGATATATCAGCAAGTATGAAATTTGAAATTGCTAAAATGTCATTTAAGGTTAGTGAATTGGTAGAAGTAATTCGTACAGAACTTAAAGCACTTTGGGCCAGTGCATCATCGAGTCCATTTGCTGACGAAATAAGAAGTGCTGTAAAAACCATTAAATCACAAATTAAAGTTGTACAAAAATTTATCAAAAAAGTGCAAGATAATATTAAAGCGGCAAAAGATTTAATAGATCAATTACAAAAATTAGTCAATTACATTGCCACTTTACCGACCAGAATAGCTAAATTTTTACAACAATGCTTGAAAGAAGCAGTTAGTGGCATTTCTGGTGCAATTGCAGTTGGCCAAGAAATTCAAAAAAATATTTCAGAAGGCAATGTTTCTTTGGCAAATTCATCAGCCGTTGCAGCAGAAAAAGCTTTGACAGATAAGGAAACTATTGTGCCAATTCAAAATACAGCCGGGAAACCATAATGGCCGATATGTCATGGACGGAACCAGAATCAGCAGCTAATACTGATTACCAACCAATATATTCTTATAACAATATACAACAAACAGAATCAGGTCATTCATTTGAAATGGATGATACACCAACTCGTGAACGTGTTCGTATACAACACCGTTCAGGTTCTTTTATTGAGATGCACCCCAATGGTGATGAAGTTCATAGAATTGTTGGTAAAGGTTATGAAATTATTGCATCAGATAAAAATGTATTAATTAAAGGTATCTGTAACATAACAATTGAAGGCGATTCATCTCTACATATAAAAGGTGATGCATATACACAAGTTGAAGGCTCTGTATATCAAAATGTTAAAGGTAATGTAAATCAAGCTGTTTCTGGAGATGCAATACAATCCGTTGATGGTGATGTAGAAATAAATTCTTCTGGTGATATTACATTAGGTGCATCAACTGTTAATGTCAACGCTGATTTATATGTTCGTGGTGACATAGGCACATCACAATCTGTACAAGCAGACGGAAACATTACAGCAGGTCTCTCTGTATCTGGTAATAAATCTGTTGAAACATTGGGCTATATGCTCGCTGGCACAACAATTGATGCAGGTATTTCAATGTTTGCACCAATGGTTTCAGATATGTTTGGATCTGTAGAAATGTTTAGAATAAAAGTTAACATGCACACCCACATTGGAAATCGTGGATTCCCAACTTCACCACCTTTGAACGCACCAATGGAATCATAATATGAGCAGTATATACAATAGACTAGGTTATAATTTTGACACCACCAAATTTGGTGATGATGTCGATTTAGCTCCTGCGGCTAATAATTTTCTTAACAATTCTTCAATTAATTTAAGTCAATGGCAAGTTGATGATATTGCAACATCAACAACAACAGGATATTACCAAAATCCATATTCTTCTGTAATGAATAACATTACAATTGTTTTAAATGGCATGGCAACAAATTGTAATACCAGTACAGTAACTTTTAATGTTGCGCCAGATCAAGCAAATACATTATATACTTCTGTTATAAACACTTTAACATCTGTTTCAAATTTTGTTACACACACAAATTATATATCAGGTGTTGAACGTTCAGCCAATACTGTTTTATATCCAGATTTAAATACTGCTTTATCAATTGGTCGCCAGGTTTTATCTTTAACCAACAAAGCCGACCAAACACAAAACAATGTACCCGTTTTAGGAAATTTTACCAGTCTTTATATTCAAGATGATGTTAATTCAATAAGTAACACAATAATTAGTGGTTCAATAACTTTAGGTAATTCTTTATATCTTGTAGATGGAAACACATATAGTAATATTTCCATCTCTAGTATTAATTCAATTATAACCAATGTTAATTCTTTACAATCTTTATTAACATCTAGAAGAAATGCAGACATTAATTTTTATCAGAATTCTTTGGCAATCATACGTGATTATCAAACCGTCTTAACTTTTTCTAGTGTAGGTGCAACTCAAAACTCTTTATTACAAATTGTTGGTACAACAAAATTAAAAAATGATTTGGCCACGGCAAGGCCTTTAGCTGTAACAGTAAACACGTCAGCTGTATTATACAATAATCCTTATGCTTCAGCGCTAACATCTGGAACAGGCACAGGCACAACTATTATAACTGGCGGCACAGGTGGTGGCACTACTGGCGGAACAGGAGGATCATTTACACTTACAGAAACGGGAGTTAATCCAGGAACATATGGTTCAGCAAACAGAGTTCCCATTTTTACAGTAGATAGATTTGGCCGTATTACTTCAGCCACTTCTTTAGAGGCTGCTGGCGGTGGCGTATCAATTATTCAATTTGACACAACGACAACAAATCCAATTGCTGTTGACAATTTTGATATTTACACATATCGAAGTGCCAAATATGAAATACAGATAACCTCAGGTTCTTTTTATCAGGTGATTGAGTTAAGAGTAATGCATAATGGCATTTGTGCTTTTATGACACAATACGGTGAACTTATAAGTGATGTTACTCTTGGTCAATTTGATGCAGATGTTTCAAACAACGTAGTTAATTTGTATTTCCGTCCCACACAAGCAATAAATACAGTTAAGATGATTAGAAGGTTAATCACAATATAATTTTTAAAAAGGTGATTTTATTATGCGTTTTCATATTTTAGGTTTACCACATACAGTTTCTTCAAAAGAATACAACGCTTGTGCTTACACACAAAAAGTAGTCAAGTTTGGTAAAATGATGAAAGCTTTAGGGCACACCATTATACATTATGGCCATGAAGATTCAAATTTAGTTTGTGATGAACACGTCACAGTAACCACCAATAAAGATTTAGAAATTGCTTACGGTGACTATGATTGGCGTAAAAACTTCTATAAGTTTGATGTTAATGACCATGCTTATCAAACATTTTATAAAAATGCCATTCGTGAAGTTGGTCTAAGAAAACAAAAACACGATTTTATTCTTCCTTTTTGGGGTTCTGGTGTAAGACCTGTCTGCGATGCACATCCTGATTTAATTTGTGTTGAACCAGGAATTGGATATGCTGGTGGTCATTGGGCTCGTTGGAAAATTTTTGAATCATATGCAATCTATCATGCTTATTATGGAATGACAGCTGTTGGTTCTTGTAAACAAGATTGGTATGATGCTGTAATTCCAAACTATTTTGATCCTGATGATTTTACATTCCAAGAAAAAAAAGAAGATTATTTTTTATTTTTGGGTCGTGTGTATGATGGTAAAGGCGTTAATGTTGCGGTTCAAGCAACTGAAGCTATAGGTGCAAAATTAATTATTGCTGGCCAAAATTCATTGACTCAAATGGGTTATAAAGAAATACCTTCTCATGTAACAGAAATTGGTTATGCTGATGTTGAGATGAGAAGAAAATTAATGTCTGGCGCAAAAGCGGCATTTGTGCCATCAATGTATGTTGAACCTTTTGGTGGGGTTCAAGTAGAAATGTTGTTCTCTGGAACTCCTACAATCACAACTGATTGGGGATCATTTACTGAAAACAACATTCACGGAATTACTGGTTATCGTTGCAGAACTTTTGAACAATTTTTGTGGGCTGCAAAAAACATCCACAATATTAATCCTAAGAACTGTCGTGCTTTTGCAGAAAACTTTACATTAGAAAAAGTTGGCAAAATGTATGAGGAATATTTTCAATCTGTGTTAAATGTTTATACAGGTAATGGTTGGTATGAAAGAAATGATGCAAGACCTCAATTGAATTGGTTAAAGAAAAATTATCCTCATGATTTGCCCCAAGTCATTAAACTAAATAGTTAGTTATAGAAGTATGTTTTAAATCAAAGGGGATAGTGAACCTTGAGCTGTGATGCAAATAATTTTTTCGTAGTAAAAAATGGGCTAACTGTTGGCAACACTCGGGTGATTGCTGCTAATGGCGCATGGATTGGGCCGCTCGGTTCAAATCCTGGAGCTACAGGTTCAACAGGTGTCCAAGGTGCCACAGGAACTCAAGGTGCAACAGGTATTCAAGGTGCTACTGGACTAGGTGCCACAGGCGCAACCGGTCCACAAGGTTCAACAGGTCCTTCAGGAGGTCCTACAGGTGCGACTGGTGTAATTGGTGCCACAGGTGCCACAGGACAACTTGGTACAACCGGTGCAACCGGCCCAATTGGAATTCCTGGTCCTCAAGGCTCAACAGGATTAACTGGTGCTACGGGTATTCAAGGACCACAAGGAGCAACAGGAACTCCAGGAACAGTCGGTAGTTTAGGTTCAACTGGTGCGACCGGCCCACAAGGTCCTGTTGGATTAAGAGGCGCTACAGGTTCAACAGGTCCTCAAGGATCTACAGGATCCACAGGACAAAATCAGCCTTGGATTACAATCTCATCAAACACAACAGTAACACTTAATCAACAGTACATTGCAAATACTGCAAATGGCTCTTTCACGGTTACACTTCCTGCTTCTCCCGTACTTAGCAACACAGTTATAATTACTGATGGTGGTAATTTTAATAATGATTGGAGTATTCGAAATCTTATCATTAATCCAAATGGTCAAACTATAGAAGGTGTTGCTGATACTCTTGTTCTCGATATTGGCCAAAGTTTAGTTTACTTAGTTTATGATGGCGTTACATGGCGACAAATATCAAGTGCTGGTCCAATAGGTTTAACTGGATCTACTGGACCAGTAGGCTCTACAGGATCAACAGGACCAATTGGATCTACCGGTGCAACTGGTCCTACAGGATCAACCGGTGCAGGAACAACAGGTGCTACAGGTAGTAGTGGTCCCGTTGGCCCACAAGGACCAATTGGACCAATTGGTAGTACAGGAGCCACGGGTGTTATAGGTACAACCGGCGCAACTGGTCCTACAGGATCGACCGGTGCAGGAACAACAGGCGCCACAGGTCCAATAGGATCAACTGGTGCTACAGGATTAGGTGCAACTGGTGCTACTGGTGTAATAGGAACAACCGGCGCTACTGGTCCTCAAGGTTCAACAGGATCAACCGGCGCAACAGGTCCATTAGGTTCAACGGGAGCGACCGGTGTAATTGGTTCAACTGGTGCTACAGGATTAAGAGGTGCTACTGGAGCATTTGGCACTACAGGTGCTACAGGACCAATTGGTGCTACGGGTATGCAAGGAGATCCCGGTGGCGCAACAGGACCAATTGGCACAACAGGCGCTACAGGTATTCCTGGTACAACAGGTGCCACAGGTTCAACTGGTGTAATAGGTTCTACCGGAGCAACTGGCGTAATTGGTTCTACAGGCGCTACAGGCCCAAGAGGTAATACTGGTTCAACAGGTCCAATCGGATCAACAGGTTTAACTGGTGCAACAGGACTTCAAGGAGAACCAGGAGATCCTGGTGGTGCAACAGGTCCAATCGGAGGAACAGGTGCTACAGGTCCACAAGGACCACAAGGAACTCCTGGTGGTGCTACAGGACCATTAGGATCAACTGGTGCTACAGGACCATTAGGATCAACTGGTGCTACAGGTCCACAAGGACCACAAGGAACTCCTGGTGGTGCTACTGGCCTTGGTTACTCCACCTTAACCAGCTTTACATCAGCTAATGTTGTTATTGGTACCACAGTAACTCTACTCACCAACTCACAACCTGTTGGTGATTATGCATACAGGGTTGGTCATAGAGTGAGGTTTCGATTTAATGATAATAATTTTATGGAAGGTCCAATTACTTTCCTTAATCCTGTAACAAATCCTTTTCAAATTTCCATTGTTCCTGATTTTTCACGAGGTTCAGGAACTTATTCTAGTTGGTCAATTTTTCTTACTGGTCAACCTGGTGCAACAGGCATTACAGGCCCAACCGGATTAACAGGTGCAACAGGCCCTACAGGTCCTCAAGGAGCTACAGGCGCAGGAACAACTGGTGCAACGGGGCCACAAGGACCACAAGGAACTCCTGGAGGTGCTACAGGCGCAACTGGTGTAATTGGTACAACAGGTGCAACAGGACCAAGAGGCAATACCGGCAATACTGGACCAATAGGTGCCACAGGCCTTGTTGGTCCGCAAGGATTAATAGGTCCAATTGGTGCAACAGGTATTCAGGGTCCTCAAGGTATTCAAGGTGCTACTGGACCACAAGGAATTCAAGGAACTCCAGGTGGTGCAACTGGTGCTACAGGTGCTATTGGCCCTCTTGGTGCAACTGGTGCTACAGGTGTTCCTGGTTCAAGAGGTTCAACTGGACTAGATGGTCCTATAGGTGCAACAGGTCTTACAGGAGCCACGGGTGTAGGAGCCACGGGTTCACAAGGTATTCAAGGATTAACTGGCGCAACAGGTTCTACAGGACCACAAGGAAGTCCTGGTGGTGCTACAGGAACTACAGGCTCAACAGGTGCTACTGGTGTAATAGGTTCTACAGGCGCAACAGGTCCATCGGGAGCTACAGGTGCTACAGGCGCAACTGGAGGACTAGGATCTACCGGTGCCACAGGTTTATTGGGATCGACCGGCGCTACAGGTTTTGATGGACCTCAAGGTGCAACAGGCTCAACAGGTGTAATTGGTGCAACAGGTGCGACTGGATTTGGTGCAACAGGACCAAGAGGAAATACAGGTTCGACAGGTATTACAGGTTCCACAGGATTACAAGGACCAATTGGTAATACTGGATCAACTGGACCAATTGGTTCGACAGGATCAACTGGCCCAATAGGAAGTACAGGAGCAACTGGTGTAATTGGTCCTACAGGCAACACAGGTTCTACTGGACCAATTGGTGCAACTGGCGCTACAGGTTTGACCGGTGCCACAGGACTAGGTGCAACAGGATTTACAGGAAATACAGGAGCAACCGGTGTAATTGGTACAACCGGTGCAACAGGACCAATTGGATTAACAGGAAATACAGGAGCAACCGGTGTAATTGGTACAACCGGTGCAACAGGACCAATTGGATTAACAGGTGCTACTGGTCCAATTGGCAATACCGGATCAACCGGCCCTATAGGTTCTACAGGTGCAACCGGTGTAGAAGGAAATACAGGTGCTACTGGTCCAATTGGTAATACGGGTGCAACAGGATTAATAGGTTCAACTGGTTCAACAGGACCAATAGGTTCTACGGGTGCAACTGGACTACAAGGTGCTACAGGAGCTTCAGGTGCTCAAGGTGATAGATACCATACAACATCTAATACAACATTAACATTAAGTGATTACAATATTGGTGATCAATTAATTATTGTTACGAATGATTTGTATTTGGATTATAGTGCACAACAAACTATAATTGTAGTTTCAAATGTTGATTTAACTGACCATATACATGGTACTGTTTATTCTTATGAACAAAGTAATGGACAATTAATTTTATCTGTTACAAATATAGCAAATGTAACAAATGTTCAATATAGTTCGTGGACAATTAATTTAGATGGTGCTGTTGGTATTGCAGGTGCAACTGGTGCTACTGGTCCTATTGGTGCAACTGGTTTAACAGGACCAAATGGTGCAACCGGTTCAACAGGACCAACAGGTTCAACCGGCCCACAAGGATCAACAGGCGCAACCGGTGAAACAGGAGTTCATGGTTCTACAGGTGCCACAGGACCAACAGGATCAACAGGATCAATTGGTTCAACTGGTGCGACTGGTGAAACAGGAAACACAGGATCAACTGGTGCAACAGGATTAGAAGGTGCAACAGGTGCTACAGGAATAGGAATTGATGGAGCTACTGGAGCAACAGGACCATCTGGTTTAGATGGTGCTACAGGTGCCACAGGACCAGCAGGTACTTCAGGTTCAGATGGCGCCACAGGTGCTACAGGAATAGGAATTGATGGAGCAACTGGTTCTACCGGATCAACCGGTCCGGCAGGATCAAACGGTGCTACAGGTGCAACAGGCGCTACTGGTGCAGGTGCAACAGGTGCCACAGGATTAACAGGAGCCACAGGACCAAGGCAGATAGATATAGATGGTGGCTCAGCAATTTCGGTTTATAGCCCGTCAGATATAACTATAGACGGAGGAACAAGCAGTACGGTTTTCTCACCATCAGATTTAATTTATAACGGAGGCGCAGCTTAAAATGGCTAGCAAAATACAAGTAAGACGAGATTCATCTAACAATTGGACAAGTACAAATCCTATTTTATCTCAAGGTGAACCAGGTTATGAAATTGACACCAATAAAATAAAATATGGTGATGGTACAACTGTTTGGAATAGCCTCCCATATACAACAGGAACTGGAGCTGGTGCAACAGGCGCTCAAGGTGCTACAGGCGTAACCGGCAATGTTGGTGCAACAGGTCCTCAAGGAGCTACAGGCGCTACTGGATTTCAAGGACAAGAAGGATCAACTGGCGCTACAGGTGTTATTGGACCACAAGGTGTTACAGGTGTAACAGGCGCAACAGGCCAAACTGGTTTAACCGGTTCAGTAGGATCTACAGGTATACAAGGTACTACTGGCGCTACTGGTCCTGTTGGTGCAACCGGTTCTCAAGGCGCTACGGGTATTCAAGGTGACCACGGATCTACGGGAGCTACAGGTGTAACAGGAAATACCGGTTCAACAGGACCAGTAGGTTCAACAGGTGCGACCGGTATTCAAGGCGATACTGGTTCTACAGGACCACAAGGCGCAACTGGTGTCACGGGTGCTGATGGTGACCGTTATCACACAACATCAACAACCACACTAACTTTATCAAATTATAATTTGAGTGATTTATTAACACTTACAACAACAGATTTAAACTTAGATTATAGCTCACAACAAACAGTAATTGTTGTTTCTGTTGCTGATGTTGATAATCATATTCATGGTACAGTTCATTCATACAATGGTTCAAATGGACAATTAATTTTAACTGTAACAAATATTGATAACGTAACAAGTACACAGTATAGTTCTTGGACAGTTAACTTAGATGGTGCTGTTGGTATTCAAGGTGCCACAGGCGCAACTGGTCCTACAGGAAATACCGGTTCAACAGGACCAGTAGGTTCAACAGGTGCAACAGGTATTCAAGGAACAACAGGTCCACAAGGATCAACTGGTGCTACTGGTGTTCAAGGTCCACAAGGTTCAACTGGATTCCAAGGATTACACGGATCAACAGGATCAACAGGACCGGTTGGTGCAACAGGATCAACAGGAATTCAAGGTGCTACAGGTGCAACAGGACCACAAGGTTTGACAGGCTTAACAGGAGATACTGGATCCACGGGATTACAAGGCTCAACGGGTGCTGTTGGTTCTACTGGTGCCACAGGTATTCAAGGTGAAATAGGAGCTTCAGGTGCAACTGGTGTAACTGGTAACACAGGTTCCACAGGACCAATTGGTTCTACTGGTGCAACAGGTATTCAAGGACCTGATGGTGCAACAGGATTAACGGGACCAACACCTTGGACATTACCCGCCACAGAATATAATAATGGAGCTTATTATGGTATTGGTGATGCTGTCACCTATCAAGGCGGTTATTATTATAGAACAGGAAATCCAGGTAATCCAGGATATCCTCCATTACCAGGTTCAATTAATGCATCATGGACTCCTGTAGCTGACGGTGGTGCCACAGGACCACAAGGAGCTACCGGCATTCAAGGTGAAATTGGTTCTACTGGTGCCACAGGTCCAACAGGCAATACAGGTGAAATTGGTTTAACTGGTTCTACTGGTCCAACAGGAAATACAGGTGCAACAGGCGCAACAGGCACTCAAGGTTCAACTGGTGCCACAGGCATATCTGGATTAGATGGTTCTACTGGTGCAACGGGTATAACAGGAAATACCGGCTCTACAGGACCAATTGGTGCAACCGGCGTTTCTGGTGCTGATGGCGACCGTTATCATACATCATCAAATACAACGCTAACATTGACAGACTATTCTATTGATGATTATTTGACATTGGTAACAAATGATTTAAATTTAGATTATAGTCCGCAACAAACTATTATTGTTGTTTCTGCAACAGATTTAGATGACCATGTTCACGGCAAGGTATATTCTTACAATCAATCAAATGGACAATTAATACTATCGGTAACCAATACAGCAAATGCAACCGGTGTTCAATACAATTCATGGACAATTAACTTAGATGGTGCTGTTGGTATTGCTGGTGCGACCGGTGCAACTGGTCCAACAGGTAATACGGGATCAACAGGACCAATTGGTGCAACAGGAGCTACCGGTATTCAAGGAACAACTGGTGCAACTGGTTCACAAGGTTCAACTGGATCTACAGGTATTCAAGGACCTGATGGTGCAACAGGAGCTACTGGTGTAATAGGTTTAACCGGTAACACAGGTTCAACTGGTCCAATTGGTTCTACAGGTCCAACAGGAAATACCGGTTCAACGGGACCAATAGGATCAACAGGTCCAACAGGTAATACCGGTTCAACGGGACCAATAGGATCAACAGGTCCAACAGGTAATACAGGTGAAATTGGTTTAACTGGTTCTACTGGTTCAACAGGTCCGACAGGTAATACCGGTTCAACAGGACCAATAGGATCAACTGGTGCAACAGGACCACAAGGACCTACTGGTGACACCGGTGATACAGGACCAATTGGTTCTACAGGACTAACAGGACCACAAGGTGCCACAGGTATTCAAGGACCTACAGGTAATACTGGTGCAACAGGCCTAGTGGGTTCAACAGGTCCAACAGGAAATACTGGTGCAACAGGACCTATAGGTTCAACAGGTCCAACAGGAAACACCGGTGAAATTGGTTTAACTGGTTCAACAGGACTTACAGGTAATACAGGTGCTACCGGCCCAATTGGTTCAACAGGTCCAACAGGTAATACAGGTGCTACCGGCCCAATTGGTTCAACAGGTCCAACAGGTAATACCGGTGCAACTGGTGTCACGGGTGCTGATGGTGATCGTTACCATACAACATCAAATACAACATTAACGTTAACTGACTATAACATTAGTAATTCTTTAATTTTAGTAACTAATGATTTAAATTTAGATTATAGTCCGCAACAAACTATTATTGTTGTTTCTTCTAGTGATGAAACTAATCATATACATGGTACAGTAAACACGTATAATAAATCAAACGGACAATTAATTTTGACTGTAACGAATGTGGCTAATGCAACCAATGTTCAATATAGTTCTTGGATTATTAACTTAGATGGCGCTGTTGGTATTCAAGGTGCTACCGGTGCAACTGGTCCAATTGGTTTAACAGGTAATACCGGTTCAACGGGACCAATAGGATCAACAGGTCCAACAGGAAATACGGGTGAAATTGGTTTAACTGGTTCAACAGGTGTAACTGGTCCTACAGGTAATACTGGTGCAACTGGTCCAATAGGATCAACAGGTCCAACAGGAAATACCGGTGCAACTGGTATTCAAGGACCCACAGGAAATACAGGTGAAATTGGTTTAACTGGTTCTACTGGACCAACAGGACCTACAGGTAACACCGGCGCAACAGGACTAACAGGACCACAAGGTGCCACAGGTATTCAAGGACCTACAGGTAATACTGGTGCAACAGGACCAATTGGTTCTACAGGAATCACAGGCGTTGAAGGACCTACAGGTAATACTGGTTCAACAGGTGCCACCGGTCCAACAGTATATTATACTGATGCATTTGATAAAGCCAATTCTGCTTCATCTAACACAATTTATACACAAGGTGTTGATAATACTCAAAACACCAATATTACTACTGCTAACAATGCAGCTCAAGCGGCATTTATTCAAGCCAACTCAGCATATGCAATTGCAAACACTAATACAAATAATATTGCAATAATTCAAGGTGTTGATGTAACTCAAAATAACAGTATTGGTTTATTACAAGATGCAATGACTAGTGCTAATGCAAATATTGTTTCGTTGTTTGCTACAAATACAACTCAAAATACTAATATTACTACTGCCAACAATGCAGCTCAGGCAGCATTTGCACGTGCAAACAATACAATCGGCCCAGCGTTCAGCGCATACGCCAACTCTACTCTACAAACAATTACCACCGGTTCACAACAAAAAGTTTTATTTCAAGCTGAAGAATTTGACACCAACAGCAACTTTGCCAATTCACGATTTACACCCACAGTTGCAGGCTACTATCAACTAAATGCTGAAGTTCGACTAGATGGTGCAAGCGGCAATGGTGAAATAATGATTGTAATTTGGAAAAACGGATCAGAATACAAGCGTGGCACCAATCAAAGTGGCACACAAATAGCATCAAATTTTTGGGCTATGCAGGTTAGTTCGTTAGTATATGCTAACGGATCTACTGATTATTTTGAAATATATGTTCAACAAGGATCAGGTGGAAATTTAACTGTTACTGCTGTTAATAATCCAGCCATTACTTGGTTTAATGGTTGTATGGTTAGAGGTGTATAAAGAATATGCCATTAAAACAAAGTGAGCTTGCAAATAGTGGATTAGGCCGAGGTGCCACAGGCCCAATTGGTTCAACTGGTGCTACAGGTGTTCAAGGCCTAGTAGGTTCTACTGGTGCTACTGGTGTGATAGGAACAACCGGCGCAACAGGACCAATTGGTCTTACAGGTACCACGGGTTCTACCGGTGCAACGGGTGTTATAGGTACGACTGGTGCTACAGGCATTCAAGGACCAATAGGTTCTACTGGTGCTACAGGACCCATTGGTTCAACAGGACCATTTGCAAACACCACAGCCACATTAAATATTACTGGAATAGCGGTTGCAAATACATATTATTTTACTAATTATTCTCCAAGAAATTTAACAGTACAATACTTATCAGCAAGAATTGTTAATGGATTAGGAACTGCAACAGTTACCGCATTCAATGGATCAAATTTTGTTGGTGGTTTATTAAATATCCCTGTTTCAACTTTAGGTGTTTTTCAACCTGCTCAAATTGGAGTTAATAATGTAGCTAACACAGGAAATGCTTTGTATATCTCTGTTCAATCATTGAATTTACAAACATCAAATACTGTTTTAGTGGTAACATTAGGTTTTTCCTAATATAATGGTAGAACTACTTTTTACTACAGGTAGAACCTGGACGGTCCCCAACGATTGGACGAATCAAAATATTATTGAAGTTTATGGTGGTGGAGGAGGCTGCACGAGTTGGTTTGTAAATGGTGGGGCTTTTCGGATTACCAGACCTGGATATGCAGGTGGTTATAATTATGTATTTAATACCAACCAGCTTAGACCTGGTGACCAATTGACTATTTCAGTAGGCAGTGGTGGTTCTGGAGGTATTGGTGAAGGATTTTTGAGAACGGTCATCATACAAGGTAACAGATATAATTATTTTGACAATTTTAATTTTGTTGGTCAATACGGAGGAAACTCCGGCATTTATAGAAGCACAGGCGATACTATAATAAGTGCTAGTCGAGGTGGACCAGGAGTTGCTCGTTGGACGAATACTGTTAGTGGTCCTCCATATCAAATTTATGAAGATTATCCAGAGCCGCCGCAAAATATGCCAGGAACACCAAATCCTGGCAATGGTTCTGTTCCATTTCCACCAATATCTAATGGTTTAGTAATTAAAAGTCCAGTAGCAGGTGTTGCTGGACGTGGAGGATCAAGTATAAACCAAGGTGGTTTTGCCGGTGTAGTTGCAATTTCATATATATCATCAACAACCCACTCACCTTGTGTATGGATATCATAAAAATGGAAATTTCGAAATTTTGCAATCCGGCCCAAAAATTTTTTCCTGCGCTTCTCAGGTTCCAAAAAGCGCATTTACTCCTGAAAGCGTAATAAATAAAAGATGGCAAACCTAACAAAGATATACTCCGACATCGACTTCACATTTACCAAAAAGCCGGTAGTTGGTGACGTTGCTCTCAGCTATGACGAATTGGCTGTTGTTCGTTCTATTCGTAATTTACTTTTAACCAAACATTATGAAAGACCTTTTAATCCTGACATAGGATCTAATATTGATGCAATATTGTTTGAACCAATTTCGCCTGTAACCGCTACCAGTTTAGAAAAAGAAGTAGAATTGGTTATAAAAAATTATGAAAAAAGAGCAAAATTAAAAGAAATAATCATTGTGCCATATCCTGACAAAAATGCTTATGATATCACAATTAGTTTCTATATTGAAAATGCAACGCTGCCAACATCAGTAACATTACTTCTAGAAAGAAATAGATAAAATGGCTGGAAATAAATCCAATATTCAGATTACCGATTTAGATTTTAATACAATTAAAACTAATCTTAAAAAGTTTTTGCAATCACAAAACACATTACAAGATTACAACTATGAAGGATCTGCACTTTCTACATTGTTAGACATTCTTTCTTACAATACACAATATAATGCTTATTATTTGAATATGGTTGCCAATGAAATGTTTTTGGATTCAGCTTTACAGAGGTCGTCTGTTGTTTCTCATGCAAAATTATTAAATTATACACCAAAATCGGCATCAGCACCATCAGCCACCATTAATATCACTTTCAATCAAGTAACAGATTCTTCATTGACACTACCAAAATTTACCACATTCATGTCCGAAGCAATTGATGGCGTAAATTACAAATTTGTAACAGTTAATTCAACAACATTAAACACAAATACTTTTTCTAATTCGGTTACATTTTCAAATTTAACTTTGAAACAAGGTGAGCCAATTACATTAAATTATACTTATGATTCTGCAGCCAACCCAACAGCTATATTTGATTTACCTGACACAAACATTGACACTTCTACATTAACTGTATCTGTGCAACAGAGCGGTTCAAATACTGCCTACGAAATTTATACTTTGGCTTCAGATTATTTAAGTTTGGATTCAACATCGAGTGTGTATTTTTTACAGGAAGGTATCAATGGTTACTATCAAATATATTTTGGTGATGGCATATTAGGAAAATCAATTACTGATGGTAATATTGTAACAGTTTCATATATTGTAACTAATGGCACAAGTTCAACTGGTGCCAATAATTTTGTATTGATGGATTCTATTTCTGGATACTCTAACACCACAATAACACCTGTCACATCCACAACACAAGGTTCCGAAAAAGAAACCATTGAATCAATTAAGTACACAGCACCTAAATCATACTCTGCTCAAGGTCGTGCTGTTACAAAAGAAGATTACATTTATTTAATTCAAAACAATGCTGGTATTTTTCCAATAGACGCTGTTAATGTTTGGGGCGGAGAAGAAAATAGTCCTCCTGTTTATGGTACTATTTTTATTGCCATAAAACCAAAAGGTGGATACACTTTAACACAAACACAAAAAAATATTATTGAAGAAAAAATTATTAAACCTATTTCTGTGTTAACAATTAAACCAAAGATTATAGACGTTGACTATACATACTTAAAAATTATATCAAACATATATTATAATCCAAAATTAACAGCATTAACTTCTGATCAATTAGAAACACAAGTATTTAATTCTATTCAGAATTTTGCAACCAATACATTAAATAAATTTAATTCAACATTTCAATTGTCATCATTAATAACTGCGGTGCAATCTGTCAATCAATCATTTATAACTAATGATGCATCGTTAGTGTTACAAAAAAGATTTTCACCAAATTTACTTAATTCAACATCATATTCATTTAATTTTGGTGTGCCATTGAAAAAAGATATTTTCTCAAAAAGTATTAGTATTAGTCCCACTTTTCAAGTAATTGACACAAAAAATAATAACATTGTTAGAACTGCATATCTAGAAGAAACTCCATCAGGAACAACTTTTTTAGATTCTATAACTATTATTAATCCAGGATTTGGTTACACATCCAATCCAATAGTAACCATTGTAGGTGATGGCACAGGTGCAACAGCAAAAGCAACTGTTGTAAATGGCCAAGTTAATAATATTACGATAACAAACCCTGGAATTAATTATACACAAGCTCTAATTGAAATTACTTCAGCTGATGGTAACGGAACTATGTGTTCAGCTTTGGCTGTTTTAGCTGGCAACAGAGGAACATTAAGAACATATTATTATAGTGAAGGTGTTAAAACAATTTTAAATGTTAATGCTGGCACAGTAGACTATCAAACTGGCGTAATTACATTGACCGATTTTAATCCATCACAAATTGATAATCCTTTAGGTATATTAACCTTACAAGCAATACCAAATTCAACAATTGTTTCTTCTGATAAAGATAAAATTATCACATTAGATAATACTGATCAGTCAGCAATTGAAATAAACATTACAGCAAGTAGTTAATAAATGATTTTAGATAATCACAAAACATCATTACAGATTGCTAAACAACTTCCTGAATTTATTCAGGATGATTCTGCTTATCAAAATTTTGTTTCTTTTATTGAAGCATACTATCAATGGATGGAAACAACTCATAGTGCAAATGCATCAAATACTATTGTTACTTCAAGTGACCAAGGTGTAACATACGCATCAAAGAATTTATTAAATTATTCTAATGTTGACAACACATTAGATGAATTTATTGATTATTTTATTAATGATTTTCTTCCTTACATACCAAAAGATGCTTTAACGGATAAAAGAAAATTATTAAAAATATCAAAAGAATTGTACAACACCAAAGGAACAGAAAACTCTTATAAATTCCTGTTTAGAGCTTTGTACAACTCAAGTGCCGAAATATTTAACACATCCGATACAGTTTTAAAAGCTTCAGATGGCAAATGGGTGATTACAAAATCTTTAAGAATAGATTCTTTAAATCCAAATTGGCTTTTAATTAATAATTTAAGAATTTTTGGAGAAACAACCAAATCATATGCAACCATTGATTATTCAAGTGTAACTGGTTCTAAAACTGAAGTTTTTATTTCAAACATACAAAGATTATTTAATTCTGGAGAATTTGTTCGTGTAGTTGACAACAATAATTCAGATGTTTATTTCCTTAATGGTAAAGTTTATATTCAAAACCAAGGAGTAAACATACCAGAAAACGCTGTAATACTAAGAGGTAAAATTATTGGTGTTATTTCATCGATTAGAATAAACTCCAAAGAACGTGGCCAATTTTATGAACCGGGTGATCCTGTTATTATTTCTGGTGGATTGAATCCGGATGTTGTTGATCCAGTTGGTGCAGAAGCTTTTGTTGGTCAAACAACAAGAGGCAGTATTTCATCTATAGTTGTTACTGATGGATCAAATGGTTATCGATTATCTCCAAATTCAGCTATTAATTTTTTAGGAACGGCAGACGCACCAGCAAAAGCTGAAATTAATTTATTAGATAGTGAAAAATTAACAAATGTTTCTTTTATTATCAGCAACTCTTTAGGTACGGCTTCAAATATAGCAATTGGCAATACGACTTTAGCACAAACATATAATATATTTCAAAATCCAGGTGTAACTAATACAAATTCTAGATTAGTGGATGCATTTACATTTACATCTTTTGCTGTTGGGCCAATCGGTTCTATTAAAATTACAAATCAAGGTGCAGGATATAATAAAACACCAAACGTTACTGTTACTTCTTTGTATTCTACTGACGCAGGACAAAGTGATTTAAAAAATCTTGGCATATTACAACCTATTTCAATTCGAAATGCTGGTACTGGTTATGGGAACAATGACACAATTAGTATTGTTGGTGGTTTGGGATCAGGAGCGTTTGCGAACATAGTAGTTAACGCAACAGGATCAATTGTTAGGGTGCCATACATATTTTCTGGCAACAATATAAACACAACTTACTCATTAGGTGGTTTTGGATATACACTTTCCGATCTACCAACTGTAATAATTAATAGTGAATATGGATCAAATGCAAGTCTTGTTATTCCAGGAATTATGGGAGATGGTGCAATTTTATCTCCAACAACGGATCGTATTGGCCAAATTTCAACCATCAATATTACCAATCCAGGCGAAGATTACGTTTCTGCACCAAAGGTATATTTAAATGTGCAAGATATTGCTCTGAGTAATGTGTCTGGAACAAATTCAATTGTTACCGGAGATATCATCTATCAAGGTAATACATACCTATCTGCAACATATTCTGCAAATGTTTATTCTTTTACTAGAACTTCATTTGACCCCACAGGAAATACACAAAATGACATCTACAGATTAAGGGTGTATGATTATTCAGGAAATTATGCCGAAGGATTAACTTTAAATATTGATAGAGAAGTTGGCAACACAACAGTACAATTAAATTTCAGTCCACAACCAGTATTGATTAACAAAGCTGGTTTACCTGGCAGTATGATTAAATATGGTGATGGTAATGCCAAAGCTAACGCAGCATTTTTAAATGGATTGATTGTTGGCCAAGGTGTATATTTAAATGAAGATGGACAGCCTTCTTCATTAGGATTAGTTCTAGAGAGTTTAGATTATAATAAGTATACATACGTTTTATCGGTAGAAAAAGCTTTAAAATCATATAAAGATTTAATTTTAAACCTTTTACATCCAGCTGGCTCAAAACTTATTGGTAGAAATTTACTAAGAAGTTCCAATTCGTTTAACCTTGGAACAGAAACGGGACACCAAAAAGGTTACACTTTAGAGTATGTGGCTGGTGGTGCAGCTTACTTGACCCTAGAAGTCAACACAGCCACCAATATAATTAGTAGTAATATTATCAAAGTCAACAATGTTATATCTGGTAACATTGGTAACACTATATTTGCTAATGATTATATAAAATTTGAATCCAGCAATAATGTAAAAGTGTATTCTTTAATTACTGATGTTGATCATGTGAATAACAAATTAACAATTGATGACAATGTATTTTTGACTTTTGCGAATGTGGGCTTTGGATATGCAAATGCCTCCTCAAACGTCATAAATATAACATCAGTTACAGGACAATATGATGGTAATTTTGACAGAAAGACACCAGCCAATAACATTATATACGTTGGAGATAGTGTTTCGTTAAACGGTGGACCATATTATGCAGTCACCAGAGTATTTGCCAACGGTAACATATCGGTGGCCAACAGTTCATTTGGACCATCAGGTAATTCTAGAATAACAGTAAACAAGAATGCTAATACACAAACCGCATTCATATACGGTCAAGTATTTGTATATGATTATCCATTATTAGCGACAGAAGCCGGCAACGATATCACCACAGAACAAGGAACTTATCTAATCATAGGGTAAAAAATGGCAACAGTAAAAATATCACAACTACCAGTTTTATCACAGTTATCGGCTAACAACGCCAACACAGTATTTGTGGTGGTAGATAGAACTACCAATACAACTTCACAGTTTTCTACCACAGTTCTGGCTCAAGGCCTATATGCCAATAATATTTTGAATGTTGGTACTGCAAACACCGGTCTTTTACTTCCAAATTCTGTAGCACAATTTATTAGTAATACTGCAATCTTTTCACAAGTTAATTTTCAAAACATTAATCGAAAAGGTTCTGCTGACATTGTTATAACATCAGATGATGGCGACAACTCAAATAATTATTTGGATTTGGGTGTTCAAGGTTCAAATATGGATGCTGATCCAACATTTGACTTACCCAATAATGATGGTTATTTGTATATGCATGGCAAGGACAATCAAAAGTATGGTAATTTGTGGATTGGTACAGCGATTGCAAATACTGATTTAGTTTTCTTTACTGGTGATCATAAACAAGCCAATGAAGTTGCAAGAATTGAAGATGGTGTTGGTCTATCTCTAAAGATGCCTATCAAGTTTGCTGATAACACCATACAAAACACGGCAGCGGTCACAGCAGCACATTCACAAATCATTTTCAATCAAGCAAACTCTGCATATAATTTTGCCATTAATGTAAACACTTATGCTGCAGCAATCTATGCACAAGGCAATACACAAAGTAATAGTATAACAGTAATGCAAGGTGTTAATACAACTCAAAACACCAATATAACAACTGCCAACAACCAAGCTTGGGCAGCTTTTAATGCTGCAAATACAAACTCTGGCAATATTGCCATACTACAGGCAGTTAACACAACACAGAACACCAACATCACTACAGCAAACAATCATGCTTGGGCTGCATTTACCAAAGCAAACAATGCTTTAGCCAATACAACAGGTATATTTGGTGGTACATTGACCATTACTGGTGATTTGGTGTTTGATGGTAGCCAAACTATTTCAGCAACTGATGATCTTTATATCGGTTCAAACGCTGGTGTACAAATACAAACTGATAATGGTGGTGTTCAGAAACAATTCCAATTTGGAACGGATGGAAATTTAACTGTTCCAAACTATATTGTATTCCCGGATAATACTGAAATTGGATATAATCCTTCAGCAAGTCCAACCACATTTATGGTTTCGACATCGAATTCGTTTACACTACAAGCCAACGGAAAACAATTTAATTTTAATACGGATGGATCATTGTCGTTACCAGGTGATTTAGATGTTACAGGTAATGTAACAATGATTGGGGTCGCTGCTACTGGTCAATTAACTGTAAACACAGCTTTAGCTTCAGCAACTGAAGCCGCTGTTCGTATTACGGGAAGTAATAATGCAGTTGTAGTTGAACCACAAAATGATGGTTATATGTTACAGATTACAGGTAAACCAAATTTACCAACCAGAGTTGTTTTGGATAGTTTTGGTGCAAACACATATGGTTTATTGGCAGGTCGTTCTGCTAGAGGTACCGCTGCAGCACCGACAGCAACACAAAATAATGATGTGTTATTGAGATTAGCAGGTAACGGTTATGGCACCACAAGATTTGCATCACTAGGTGTATCAAGAATAGATATTGTGGCTGCTGAGAATTTTACAGATGCTGCTCGTGGTTCTAAAATTAAATTCTATAATGTTCCTAATGGATCAAATGCGGTCACGGAAATTGCTTCATTCAATGCGGATTCTGTTGAATTTACTGGTACAGTTAAACCAGAAAAAGGATTCATTTATAATCCAACTATTTTACCTGGCGCTCAGACAGCCTTTACAATTGATTTTTCAACAACATCATTAATTAAAGCTTCACTTGCTGCAGATTGTATCATAACACTTTCAAATTATGTACATGGCAAAGTGGTTGAAGTTTGGTTAACAAATACTGGCGGCGCAGCAAGAACAATTACACATGGTTGTACAGCAACCAATTCAACTGTCAATTCAACAACATTTAGTATAGCAGGAACGGCTTCTGCGTACCTAAGATACTTCAGTATTGATGGTGATAACGCAAATACATTTGTAGCAATCCAATACGCTTAATAAATACATACTATGGCAAATTTTACAGCAAACTCATCTCAACTCATATACGGCAGTAAAATATATGAGGTGCTACAATATTATTATGCTCCTGCAACCACCTCTAATGCCACAAACACATTACAGAATGCTTTATATGCGTTTATTGGCCAAGTGGATCCATGGCCAGATGAAGAAGATCCACCCATGCCAACACAGGATCAATATTCTTTAAAGCAAGTATTCAAAAATATTATTGCTGCCAAAAAGGTAACATCATCTGATATTTCTCCGGTAATACCAAGGCGAGATTGGAAAACTGGTGTAGTATATGATGAATATTCCGATACAGAAGATATGTTTACGGTTGATGCAAATGGTATACTAACAAAAAATTTCTATGTGCGAAATCGTTTTGATCAGGTGTTCAAATGTTTAGGAAATGCTAACCGATCACAATCGACTATTGAACCTGAGTTTTTACCTGGTACATTTGACAAATCATTCTTGGTAAAAACAGCAGATGGTTATAAGTGGAAATTTTTATATACAATTAACATTGGCCAAAAACAAAAATTCTTAGATGTGAATTGGATGCCTGTGGTTGGTATTGGCCAAAACATTCCAAATCCGGTTGAAACTTTTGCTGCGCAAGGTGATATTCAGGTTATTAATGTTACAAACACCGGCCGTGGTTACTTTTCTGGTGGTGTAAAAATTACCATTAATGGTGATGGTCAATTTGCAAATGCTACGGCTAGTGTTAACGCATCCGGCTTTATTACAGACATTGTTATGGCAAATACCGGCCAAGGATATACTTATGCCGAAACAATAATAACAACGGAGGCAGGTTATCCGTCACCCAATGTAGTTGCTACTGCGAGTAGTCCTGTATCGCCAATAGGAGGTCACGGATTTGATCCTATATCAGAGTTGGGATGTAATCATGTTATGACGGCTTTAGAATTTAATGGTAGTGAAGGTGGATTAATACCAACCGATATTACCTACAGGCAATTAGGTATGATATTGGATCCCTATTCAAAAAGTAATCAAGGAAAACTTATACCATATGCAACTGAAACTGTGTATGACGTAACGACAAGTATTTTGGTTTCTTCTGGATTGGGTTCGTATGATAGTGGCCAAGTGGTGTACCAAGGACCATCTTTGGCAAGAGCAACTTTCAAAGCAAAAATTGTTAGCTTTAATCCAGCAACCAATATATTAAAGGTCATAAATATAACAGGAACACCAACTGCAAATGAAGTTCTTGTACAAGAAAGTTTATCATCAGGTCAGGCTATTATTAGAACGTTATTACAAGTAACCGATCCCGATTTTATTATCTATTCTGGATATATCACTTATATAGAAAATAGAACAGGAGTTGAACGTAGCGGAGATGCTACTGAACAATTCCGTGTTGTGTTAAGATTTTAATGGAAAGAAAAAATGGCACTTAATTTTAATGTAGAACCGTACTATGATGATTTTGATGTAACTAAAAACTACCATCGAATTCTTTTTAAGCCAGGTTATTCTGTTCAGGCTCGTGAGTTAACACAATCTCAAACCATCCTACAAAATCAAATCACAAGTTTTGCTGATGCAATTTTTGCTCAGAACACTCCCGTTTCTGGCGGTAAAGTAACAGTTAACCAAAATGTTTATTTTCTAAAGTTAAATGGAACCACACCATCTGGACTAACCACAATTGCAGCATCGTTTGAAAATGGAACAATTTATAGCCAAGATGGTTCGGTTGTTGCAAAGGTAATTGCTTTTGCAGAAGCCACATCAACTTCTATTGGAGTTGACGGTGATCCACCAACGTTAATGGTAACGTACATTACCGGTAATAAATTTGGTAGTGGTGACACAATCTATTTAAATGGATCAAACTATATTGCAACTATTATTACTTCATCTGTTGGTAATGAGGCTACAGGAAAAGGATCCATTGCTTCTATATCGAGAGGTATTTTTTATGTTAAAGGTAATTTTGTAACTGCTTCTGAAGATACGGTTATTCTTTCCAAATACAACGAAAATCCTTCTTTAAGAGTAGGTTTAAATGCAACAGAAACAATTATAGATTCTAATGATGACACCACTTTGCTGGATCCAGCATTAGGTGCTACAAACTACCAAGCTCCTGGAGCCGACCGGTATTTAATTAGTTTATCGTTAGAAACTCGGCCTCTAACATTAGGTGACGATGACAATTTTATTGAATTGGTTCGCCTTTCAGAAGGAACAATACAAAAACAAGTTGATGGAACCGTATACTCTGTTATTGACGATTATTTTGCCAAAAGAACAAATGATACTAATGGTGACTTTATTGTTAGTGATTATACTTTAACTCCTAAAGCAAACACTATTAATTCCAGTAAATATGATATTGGAATTTCAAAAGGTGTTTCTTATGTCCGTGGTTATAGGTTGGAGAATCAAAGTCCTGTATCATTAACAAACGACCGAGCAAGAACTCAAGATAGTGTATTAAATAATCCAACATTTATTGATTATGGAAATTATTTCTTTGTCAATTCATCCAATGGTGTATTTGATGTAACTACTTTACCTTCTGTTGATTTTCACACGGTAGATAAAACAAGCATCTCTTTGACAAATGAAAATTCATACAACTCAACTAAAGCAGCCACAGGATATATTAGGAATATGGTTTACTCCAGTACATCCAACACAGCAAATGGATCAGCTTACATTTATAAAGCATATGTTTTTGGAATTCAAAACCAAACCTTAACAGCTAATGTGGCCGCCGGTTCAGCAAACAATTCTTACATAACATTACCAAGCACAAATCAATTTTCAAATGTAGCAAATGCTTACTACAATGTAACTGTGAGTATTGATAAAGGTACTTCTGCTGGAGATTTTCGTGTAATTACTAGATATGATGCCGCTAGCAAAATCGCTTACGTTGATAGACCTTTTACGGTTGCACCAACCACTTCTTCTCAATTTACATTAAGGTTTGATGTAACTGATATAGAAACTATCATTAAAGCAACAGCAGGAACGCCATATACTGTTACAGCAAATGCAACAATTGATACATCAAGCAAAAAAACAAATGATGTTCTTGCTGACACCGTTCTTCAAAATCCAAATGCACCTGAGTTATTGTTTAACTTAGGTAATCAATATGTAAGTTATGCAAACAACACTTCATACTTAACAACACAGGTGTTTAGAAACGTTGCGTTTGGTATTTCTGGTGGAAACATTGTTGCAACATTAACTTTTGGTTCTGCACCTGTTTCTACTCTTTCTTTTTTAGGATCAGGATCATTATCAGCCGATGCCGTTTCACAAAACTTTCAAATCATTGTAACAAATCCTGGTTCAAATGCAGGTTTAAGGGCTGGTCAAACACTTCCTTGGAACATTTTATCTAGAACGTGTTCGATTACTGGTGCAGGTTCTACGGCCACATTTACAACACCAACTAGTGACTTAACTGCATTTACTGGAACAATTATTGCTAAAACGTATGTTAAAGCCGGCAACGATACAAGTTATATTATTAAAGCTAAAAATTTAGTAACAGGTAATACAACCGGCGTTAATCTTTCTGGAACAACTGTCAACAGTTACAGTTATGTTGACACAACACAAGGTCAAGTGTATATTACTTGGCAAGGTTTGGTTAATCCAGGATCTCCACAAAAATTATACATTACGGATGTAAAACGAATTGTAAAAATCATTGACACAAAATCTCAAGCAACATTCCCAACAGCTGCAATGTTGTCCGATCCTTCTTATGATATTACCAATAGATTTACGTTTGATAATGGCCAAAGAGATTCTCATTATGATTTTGCCACAATTACTTTAGGTGTAGGTCAGCCTGCAATTAAAGGTAATTTACTTGTGGTTTTAGATTACTATGCAACAACTGGTGGTGATGGATATTATAGTGTAATGTCCTACTTGGCACCAATTTCTTCTTCGCCTGAAAATTATGCTGAAATTCCATCTTACACAAGTTCAACTGGCAATCCATATCAATTAAGAGATTGTTTGGACTTTAGGCCATCTTTAATTAATGCTCAACCTAATTTTACAATTAGAGCGAGTGCATCTGGATCAGGTGCCTCAGGTGCTTACATACCTGTCGATCTTTCAATATTTGAATCCAATTATGGTTATTACTTGAGTAGAAAAGATAAACTTATTTTAAGTAAAGATAGGTCTTTTGAAATTATCCAAGGCACTCCTTCATCCAATCCAATTTCGCCTGGTGAACCAGATGGTGCACTCGTTATTGCAAACTTAACTCATGATCCATACACAGCTTACATTCCAGGTGAAGCAACAGGAGAATTACCAAATCTTTCAATTGAAAGAGTAAAACATAAACGCTGGCAAATGAGAGATATCTCCGATTTGGAGAGCAGAGTTAATAATATTGAATACTATACGGCTCTAAACACTTTGGAAAAAGGTGCTGCTTCATTACAAATTGCTGATGGTAATGGTTTAAACCGATTTAAAAATGGTATATTAGTAGATGATTTTTCTAGTTATGCTGCATCTGATATTTCCAATAATGATTATTTGGTTTCCGTTAACCGCAGAACAAAACAAATGACAGCAGCGCAAGTGGTTAAAAATTTCCCATTACAATCACTATCATTGATATACAATATGGGTCAATTAGATTCCACCAGTGCAAATAATTTAGGTTACAAAATTACTACTGCTGGAAAATCCAATTTCTTTACGTTATCTTATACAACATCCAATGTTATTACTCAACAGATTGCTTCTCGTACAGTTAATTTAAATCCATTTGCTGTATCATTGAATTCGGGTGTAATGGATTTAACTCCTCCAATGGACAATTGGGTTGATACCGAAAAAGCTCCTGATTTATTAATTGTTGATCCAAATCTACAAGTATATCGTGCAAGTGATCAAGTTAATGTGTTGCAAGTTGGTGATTGGAAAACAACAGTAGCCACCACCACAGATAATGTAATTGCTGCCGGAAGAAACTGGAGAGTAAATCAGGTTACAACCTACACAGAGCAACAACAAAAAACTGTATTAGGTAAATATGATAAGTTAAGTTCCAGTTACCTCGAAACATCTGGATACATTACCGATGTCAGTATTTTACCATATATTCGCCAACAATTTTTACAGTTCAATACTTATGGTATGTTGGTTAACACCGATGTAAGTGCATATTTTGATGGTGTTTTAGTTGACAAATATATTCGTAAACCAAATATTATAGAATTAACAAATGTTAGTGGATCATTTGCTGATGGAGATGTTATTGGTTTATTTGCTGGTGGTAACTTTACACCTTATGCCAAAATTGTTTCTTATTATGTTAATCCACAAAACTCAAATGTTCGTTTGTATGTTGTAACTTTAGAAGGAATTACATTTAATTCTGGCGTAACACTGCAGAATGCCAAATTTAATACATCTGGACAATATCAATCATCTACTGCTAGTGGTAGAATTGTTTCATATACCGGTGTATCAGGAAGATTAAGAAGTGCAAACTCAACAACATCGATTCAGTTGTCTGTTGCGTCATCAAACACCGACATTTATACCGGTCAAACATTGTATGTTATTAGTGGTTCTGGTGCAGGACGATCTTCTGTAATTAGTGCGTACAACACGACCACAAAAACAGCAACTTTAACAACAGGAGTTGGTGCAGCTGCAAATGACATCTACTCTATTGGAAAACTAACAACCAATGAAGTTGGTATGTTATCTGGTATTTTTGCTTTGCCTGGTGCTACTTTCAAAACAGGCCAAAGAACTTTCAGAGTAGATAATCGAATTGCTGGTAATATAGGTTCAGAAACAACATTCTCTGAAGCTACATTCCATGCTTCTGGTTTACAAACAACAAAACAAGGTGTAAATTATGCTTCTTCAATTGATTCAGCAAAAAATACATTTACACAAACACAAACCAAAACAAATGTAAGTAGTTATAATTACACAACTGTGTGGGATCCAGTAGCTCAAACATTTATTATCGATAAAGATAATTATCCAAACGGTTGTTTTTTAGATTCAATTAAAGTTTTCTTTGCCACCAAGCCTTCTACTGGATATGCACCTGTAACAATATCAATTGTAGGTACAGTCAATGGATATCCTGGTGGAGAAACTTTGGATCATTCACAAGTAACTTTAACAGCCGAACACATAAAAACATCCAATGATCCACACTATTTAAATCCTAATACATATACAGTATTTAAATTCCCAACACCAGTTTATTTGGAACCAAATAAATTGTATGCATTTATATTAAAATGTCCTACATCTAACGAGTATACAATTTATACCGCACAAAACGGTGATACAGCAATTTCTTCATCAGTTAAAAATTTGCCAACTGATCCTACACCAGCTACAACAACAAAAATTAACTCTGCGCCGTATGTTGGTTCATTATTTGTATCACAAAATTCTCAAACATGGACAGCAGATCAAAATGAATCTATGATGTTTGTTGTTGAAAGATGTGTATTTGATGTTGGTTCACAACCACAAATACAATTTGTTGTACCTAATAAATTACCTAGTAGAAAAATTGTTGGTCAAGAAATAGAATATTATTTAAATGCAAATTCTATTTCAAATACAATAACATCTTTTGAGAACACGGATGTTTCTGTCGATGCTTTTAATATTTCAACAACAGATTTTATACCAGGTACAACTTCTGTGGGTTACCAATATGCATCAACAGTAAAATCATCATATGCAGGTGCACCTACTGTAAGTGTAACTCCTGGTAAATTTGGTACACCAACTTATGATGACATTTATTTGAATGATGGTTTGGGACAACGTGTATTAAATGCAAATTCAAATACGTCATTCTCTCTATTTGCAACAATGACTTCTGTAAATGATGCTGTTTCTCCTGTAATTTCTGATGATGGATTAAGTGTATATTCTATAACATGGAGCATTAATAATCTTGGATTATCAAACAACATTATAACAGTTGTTTCTGGTGGAACAGGATACAATGCACAAACAGTTTCCGTAACCGTGAACTCTACTGATGGTTATGGTACCGGCGCAACTGCGATGGCCAACGTTGTTGGCGGTGTTATTGATAGTGTTTACATTACTAATGCTGGTTCAGGTTATATAACTACTCCCACAATAACAATAACGGATAATAGTACTCGTTCTGGCAATTCAAATGCCTCCGTTATTCTTGCTGGTGAAACTTCTAAATCTGGTGGCAATGCATTGGCCAGATATTTTACTAAGAAGGTTGTGTTGAACCAAGGTTTTGATTCTGGCGATCTAAGAGTTTACTTTACTGCTTATCGTCCGGTCAATACAAATATATACGTATATTATAAAATACTTTCTAGAAGTGATACACAGAAATTTGAAGAAGGTACATGGCAATTGATGACACTAATTAACAATAGTGATTCATTATATTCCCAAACACGAGATGATACATATGAGTTTGTTGCCGCACCAGGATCATTTGGCAAAGCACAAAATTATGTTTCATATACTAGTGATGTAACAAATCAAACGTATAACAACTTTAGCCAATTCGCTATTAAAGTTGTTTTATCAACATCAGATAACACTTTTGTTCCGTACCTTTCGGACATTCGTGCTATCGCTTTACCATCGGCGGTTTAATATGTTAGTTAAAGTAACTGGTACAACATTTGTAAGAGATACTAAAACAATGGCTTTAATCAACCAAGATACAGCTGGTTTGGATGATTACAACTTTAAAAAAGAATTAATGGGAAGCCAAAAAGAAGAAATAAATAAAATTAAAAATGAAATCAATGAAGTAAGAGATGATATTAAAATCATCAAAAATATGTTGATTCAGTTATCCTCCAGGAAATAATAATGGCTAATACCGTATCAGTTTTAAACTTCACAAATACCTTTGGTGACCTTCTGGCCCAACAAAATATTATTGCGAAAGAATTAAACAATCTTGGTGCCAATAATTACACAAAGGATAGTGGAACATTATATGTTAGTGGTATTGGTACAGGTTTATCCGTAACAAACACAGCAGCTCTTGGTGCCGCAGTTGTTTCCACAACCTTATCGGTTGGTGGTGATTCAACTCTGTTGGCCAACGTTTATTTGGATGCTCCTGGTTTCACATTACAAGTTGCAAACAATGCAATTATACACAAACAAATAGTTACTGATAATATTACAGCTAACACATTAGTAAGGTCATCAACTCTTAATATTACAGATATTGCACGAGTTAATAATTTAACAAGCAATAATGTGGTTTTAGCTTCAACATTAAACACCACAGGTTCAGCTTGGGTTAATAATTTAAGAGCTAATTCTGGTGTATCGGCACCATATATTACTGCTACAACAAGAGGTACTTTTGAGGACATTACTGCCAATAACCAAATAACAACGCCATATCTAAACGTAACCACCAACGTTATTTCTGATTTAAATGTAACCACTGATGTTCGTGGTAGAGATTTCTTTGGTAGAGTTGGAACATTTGATAGTTTTATTGCCGGATCAATGACCGTTTCTGGAAATTTTGTAGTTAGTGCGCCAACCATTTATTCTTCCAACACTTTTGTATTGAATGCTGGTGCTGGTGCAGGACAAACAAGTACTCTAGGTGTTGATCGAGGTATTAGTGGTGCAAATGCTTCTTTTAGATGGAATGAATCATTAAAATATTGGGAAACACTTGACGTTCAAAACGGTCAACACTTTAGAGTATTGACCAATATGCATTTAAGTGATTCAACAATGTTGAATAATTCTTTAAACGTGGCAACATCAACAGCTGTGTTTGATTTACAAACACAAGTGCGAGCAAATACAAATACGTTTACATCAAATGTAAATACTTTAACAACCACTTTGGCGGCCGCCAATCAATATTCACATACGGCATTTGCTCGTGCAAATACATCATCAAATGTATTTACTGGTACAACCGGTGTTTCGGCTGTGGCCACTAACGGAAGAATGTCGTTTAATAGTAATAATGGTGTTGTAATTTCGGCAACAGGAAATACATTATTTGTAAATACTCCACAAGAGTTAACCACCTTATCCAATCCAACATTTAACAGTATTTACAGTTTAGGTAATCCACTTTCAGTAGAAAACGGTGGCATAGGTGCATCTGAAAAAGTTCAAGGCTTAATTAACTTATTACCATCTACAATTGGCGTAGCAAATGGATCTGTATTGGCCGCTAACGCCAACACAATATATTGGACAACTCGTGGACCATTTTTTGCTAATAACTTAACATTTACACCATTTGGTGGTATTACTCAGAACACCATTCAATTAGCAATACAAGACCTTGAAACAAGAAAAGCAACTATTGCTAGTCCGACATTGACAGGAACTCCTGCAGCACCAACTGCCACGACCAATACAAACACAACACAAATTGCAACTACTGCTTTTGTTAATTCATCAATAGATTCGGTATTAAATTCTACAACCACCAAAAATATTAGTATATCCGGTAATGCTGGCACAGTTACCAATGGTGTATATACAAATGGTTCTTATGCTAATCCTGCATTTATTACATCGTTAGCTTCAACGAAAGTAACAGGTTCAATACCTGGTTCTCAAATTAGTGGTGCCATACCAGGAACAGCCGCAGGCGTAACTGGATTTACAATTAATCAAAGTGTTGGTACGGGTGATAATACAAGATTTAATTCTCTTGGTGTTGGCACAGCCGCATCTGGTACTGCAGGTGAAATTCGAGCAACTAATAACATCACTGCTTATTATTCAGACGACAGATTAAAAACACGTTTGGGTACCATTGAAAATGCTTTAGATAAAGTAATGTCTTTAACTGGTTTCTACCATGAAGCCAATGAGACCGCTCAATCGTTAGGTTATACTCCTGTTCGTGAGGTTGGTATTTCAGCCCAAGATGTTCAAAGGGTTATGCCTGAGGTTGTTGCACCGGCACCTATTGATCCACAGTATATGACAGTACGTTATGAAAGAATGGTTCCTTTACTAATAGAGGCCATAAAAGAATTAAAAGCTGAAATGGATTTGTTAAAATCCAAATAAAATTAAAACTAAATACCAATAGGATAAAGAATGCCGGCCGGTTACCAAGATTTATTTTTAGAACAAGGTACAACCTTTTCAACAACTATCACTTTAGATGATGTTGATGGTGTGGCTTATGATTTGACTGGCATGCAGGCTAAAGGACAGATAAGAAGGTCTTATTATTCTGCTAATGCTACAGCCACTTTTATTGTAACCATTCCTACTCCAACAGAAGGTGGTATTATTTTAAATCTGGCTGCAAATACGACAGCAAATATTGCAGCAGGCAGATATGTATATGACGTGGCAATTAAAGATTCATCTAACACAATCACTAGAGTTCTAGAAGGTACTGTTAGTGTTCTTCCACAAGTAACTAGGTTTTAAAAATGCCAGGACAAGTAATAGGCACAGTCAATGTGCAAGTTAATACTCAGAAAACCAGTGCGGTCAGGTCGATTACCTATGGTGCCAGAACATTAAAAAGTGCCACAGACCTGTCAATAACGGGTGCGGCTGATGGAGATGTCGTGGTTTATGAAGCCGATACGAATTCATTTAAATTGGCTCCAGTTTCTGGAGCAGCTGCTAGTTTGGATGCCGGAGAGTTCTGATGGCCAATACAACCATACAGATACTCCGTTCATATGCAAACACAAGGCCGTCCAATCTAGATGATGGTGAATTGGCGTATTCTTTTGTATCCAATACATTTTTTATTGGTGATAGAAATGGTAAAATAATCACGGTTGGTGGTTTAACCACTACGGAAAATGCAGCAAATACAGTAGTTCTTAGGGATGCAAATGGTAATATTAATGTTGCGACCATAGACGGTGGAAATTTCTAAATAGTAGTAGTGGAACAATTAGCCTAATAATAAGGAAAAAAAATGGCAAATACAAATATTTTAATTAAACGTTCATCGAGCACAGGACGCCCAAGTTCGCTCGCTGCTGGTGAATTAGCGTACTCGTATCAATCAAACACATTATTCTTAGGTACTGCCGCAGGTAATGGTGCTATCAACGTTGGTGGTATATACTACACGCAAGCCATTGATAATGCCACTAATGCTGCCACTCCAGATACGTTGGTTAAACGAGATGCCACAGGCAACGCTTCGTTTAATTTCATTACTGCCAACATTATTGGTACTATTCAAGGTACTGCAAATGCTGCTGTGCAATTACAAAACTCTAGAGATTTTTCTATTTCTGGTGGCGACATTACTGCTAGTGCTGTAGGTTTTAATGGTACAGGTAACGTAACACTAAATGCTTCACTTAATGCTATTCCCGGTTTATCTGCTGGATCATACGGTTCTTCGACTGCAATTCCAGTTGTTACTGTTGCCGCTAACGGCCGTGTTACAGCAATCTCGACACAATCAATTTCAACATCATTTACTTTAAATGGTGATTCTGGTACTACAACCATTTCTGGCGGTGACACACTTACTGTTGTTGGTGGTGCTGGCATAACAAGTAACGTTTCTGGTGACCAAGTAACTTTAGATGTCGATAATACAGTTGTTCGTTCCAATACAGCAATCACAAGTCAGACTATTGATGGCAACATTACAATTTCTGGTAACTTAACAGTTCAAGGCTCACACACAACAGTTAACACATCCACATTGAATGTTGTTGATCCATTAATTATCTTAGCTTCAAATAACACATCTGATGCAGTTGATATTGGTTTTGCTGCTCATTACAATGATGGTTCTACAAACAGACATACCGGTTTCTTCCGTGATGCTGGTACAAAAGAATACCACGTATTTGATAACTACACTCCTGAATTGACTGGTAATAGCATTGATGTTGCTAATGCATCTTTTAGACATGCAAACGTTAATGCGAGATTTGTTAAAGGTAATTTGATTGCCACAACAGCCGTATCTGATGGTTTTTATGGTAATGCAGGCGCTGTATTGAATTTGTATCCAAATCAAGCATATGCCGCATCAGGTAACCAATATATTGTTGTTGATCCAACCGCACCAAATCACATCCATGTTCGTGCTGGTGGCAATATTGATGCTTCTACTGCTGAACTATATTTGGGTGGTGAACAAACTAATGTTAATGTAAGTGACACTACAAAAGAAGTATACATTCGTGCAAACAATAATTATGTAGCAACCTTTGCTAACAATGGCACATTAAGTGTTTTTGGTAAAGTTATTGCTAATGGTCTCAATCTAAACGACCACTCACAAGCTGCATTTGATAAGGCCAATTCTTCTGTAACATCTACAACATCATTAACATTAGGTCAGTTAGTTATTGGCACTGGTAGTAATACTGTTGCAACATTGGCAAATACAACATATGTGTTAACTGGTGGTACATTAGGTACTTCAAGAACAATTACATCTCTTACTGTTGATCCTTATGGCCGTGTAACAGCTGCTACAACTGAAGATATTGCAATTGCTACTTCACAAATTACTTCTGGTACATTAGGTGTTGCAAGAGGTGGTACAGGACAAGGTTCATTTACAACAGGTGCAATTCTTGTTGGTAATGGTACAGGTGCTCTACAAACTCTTGCTAATTCAAACTTCTCAGCAACAGGTTCTGGTGCTTCGAACAACACAATATCTTCATTGACTGTTGATGCTTATGGCCGTTTAACAGCTGCAACGTTCTCGGCAATTTCTGGTTTAACTGTTGGTCAAGGTGGTACAGGTCGTTCAACATTTACCACAAACGGTATCATATATGGCAATTCCACAGACGGTCAATTAGTAACTGCTGCCGCAGGTACCGCTGATCAAACATGGAGTAATCAAATTCTTACTGTTACAAATGCTGGTGTTCCAGTTTGGACTAGTGCTTTAGATGGTGGTACATTCTAAAGTAGTTTTATAATTTATATTATTTTTTATGTGGCCACCTTCGGGTGGCCCAACAATTTAGGAGTTTGAAATGGGAAATGAAAAGTTTGTTAATTATTATATTGAAAATTTAATTGCTACAATGAATGATTGTTTAATTAGAAACATATCATTACAAACAAATGAAAGAATTAGTAAAGAAGCAATTGAAGATCAAGCTAAAGCAATTGAAGATTTACAAAATACTATTGAATCTTTAAAAAAAGATAATCAATCTATACAAAATACTAAAGAGGTTTCTGACAAAGAAAAGTATCAAAATTTAGAAAATAGTATTAAAGAGCATTTAAATACCATTAGAGGTTTAAATGAACAAATTGCTGAAGCCGACAAACTTAAAAATGAATATGAAAATGTAAAACATCAAGTTCAACACGTTGATACGTTTAGAAATGAATTGATTAAAACTCAAAAAGAATTAGAAGAAATTAAAGCACAAAATGTTAATCAACAAAGTTTAAAAGACCAAGTTAATAGATTACAAGCTGAACTTACTAATTCACAAAATATTATCATTCAAAAAAATGGTATTATTGAGAAAATTAATATTGATAAAGATAAAGCAATTGCTGAATTATCACAAAAAATTGAATATTTACAATTAACTCCTGCAAAGCGAAAGAAAGTTGATGAAGAAAGAGCTAAAGAAATAGAAACTCCTACTTCAGATTTATTTGTTTCGGATACACTAGATAAGGACGGCGGAAGTTTTTAAGTAAATGGCAATTGCAAACACGACTGTAAAGTTAAGAAATTCAGGTGTAGCAAATAATGTACCATCATCACTAGTATTTGGTGAGTTGGCGATCAATTACGCCGATGGAAAATTATTTTATAAAAACGCCAACAATTCAATTGTAGCATTTACTTCTGGTGCAAATGCTTCCAATACATCATCATTTGCAACTGTTAATGCAAATTCATCTTTAGTTCTTGCTACATCTCCTACAGACACATTAAATTTAGCGGCCGCAAATGGTATTAGTATTACAACCAATACAATCACCAAAACAATTACATTTGGTGATGCAGCCACTCAACAATTAGCTCAAGCAGCTTTTGATGCCGCAAATAATGCTTCTGGTGGAAGTGGCGGAGTATTAACTTCTACGGTTAATACTTTTTTAGGTAATGGTTCAAATAGATTTTTTAATTTAACGGTAACACCTACAGATATTAATTATACAACTTTAGTAATTGGTGGTGTTGCACAACCTAGAAGTTATTATACGGTTGTTGGTTCTTTATTAACAACTAGTTCAGCGCCAGCAAACAATATTATTGTTGAAGTAACTACGGTAGGCACGTCCAATACGACACTATATACCATTAATTACACAACAAATAATATTCTTAGTCCATTTTTATTAATGGGCGCTTAAAGGAAAAAATATGGGGATAGTTTATAAAGTACTAGGACAATCCAATCCAGCAATTAATACTGTTACAACTTTGTATACCGTACCAGGAGCTACTAGTGCGGTGGTTAGTACCGTTGCAATTTGTAATCAGTCAGCAACTCCAGCTAATTTTGATTTGGCGGTTCGGCCGGCAGGTGCAACTCTAGAAGCAAAACACTATGTAAGCTATAGAACTCTATTAGCTGGGTATCAAACAACCACACTAACACTCGGTATCACATTAGCTGCTACTGATGTTATTTCTTGTAATGCTAACACTAACACGGTGAGTTTTAATGTATTTGGTAGTGAAATTAGTTAAAAACTAATTAAAGGACCGACATGACCACCTTAAAGATACAACCATTAGCAGTAGACCAAACCGGTGACTTTTATTTTAACACAGTCACGGCTAATAATTTACTTGTAAATACGGTCAATGTATACGATTCAATTATTGGTGCCAATGCCAATATTGCTTTACTATTTTCAGTAAATGATTATCAAAACACCACAATAACCAATGTTAACACCTATGCAACCTCTGCATATGGTCAGGCAAATATTGCCACAACATTGGCTCAAGCAGCTTTCAATTACGCCAATACACTTGTTAGTGATACACAAATTGACCCATTTGCCAGAGCAAATGCAAATGCGGCTTTGGCTACAGCCAATACAGCTTCAGCAAACACAATTTATATTCAAGGTATAGATGATACTCAAAATACTCGTTTGAGTATTATAGAAACTGTTAATCTTACACAAAATACCAATATTACAGCCGCTGATGTAAAAGCTCAAGCAGCTTTTGATAAAGCAAATACTGGTGTAACTACTTCAATTGACCAGTATGCCAGAGATACTGCAAATTTAGCAACAGCAAATATTGTTGTTATTCAAGGCACCAATGTTACACAAAATACCAATATTGTGGCCGCTGATGCTAAAGCACAGGCAGCTTTTAACACTGCAAATACCAAATTCAATTCTTCTGGTGGAACAATTTCTGGAGATACAGTAGTATCAGGAAATTTAACCGTTACAGGTACAACATTTTACGCCAACACGGTTAATTTAAATATTGAAGATAACATCATTACATTGAATTCAAATGTAACTGGTGTACCAACATCAAATGCTGGCATTGAAATTAATCGTGGTTCATTGGCCAATACAAAACTATTATGGTCTGAAGCAAACAATGCTTGGGAATTTACCAATAATGGTATAACCTATGATAGAATTGCCAGTCAGACATATGCTAATGCGGCTTATGCGGCAAGTAATACAAACACAACAAATATTGGATTTGTTAATACATTTGCTGGTTCGGCTTTTGCTAATGCCAATGCTGCTTTGGCAATTGCCAATTCAGCACAAGCCAATACCATCTATACTCAAGGTGTAGATACAACTCAGAATACCAATATCTCCTTGTTACAAGGAGCAATGACTTCAGCCAATGCCAATATAGTACAAATATTTGGTATCACTTTAGGTCAAAATGCTTTTTCACAAGCAGCTTTTAATACAGCTAATACAGCTTCAGCAAACACAATCTATTTACAAGGTGTTGCTTCAGGTCAAAATACATTTATTCAAGCGGCTTTTAATAGAGCCAATACCGGTATATCAGATTCAATAGACCTTATTGCTAGAGCCAATGCAAATGCTGCTTTGGCAACTGCCAATTCAGCGCAAGCCAATACGATCTATACTCAAGGTGTTAATGATACTCAAAATACCAATATCACTTTAGCTTATGGTCAAGCAAACATTGCTACAACATTGGCTCAAGCGGCTTTCAATTACGCTAACACCATTCAAGGTGGAGGCGGAAGTGGCACATTCACCGGTGGTTTGGTCACGGGCAACACAATTTTTGCTGGTACACTACAAGCCAACGGTGCTGTAAGAATTGCCAACACCAGCGGTAATGTAGTATATACTTTACCAAATTATGATGGTGTTACTGGTCAGTCCTTAATAACTGATGGTTACGGAAGATTACAATGGACTACTTTGACTGCTATAAATGGTACTGGTGGTGGTACTAGTACCGGTTTTCCATATGTTGATTTAGGTTTTGTTTGGGAAAATCCGAGTGTACTTCTTGATATGGGTACGTTGACCTAATCGGAAATAATAATATAAATATAAGATAACTTAATAGAGATATTCCATGCCAGCTACACAATTACAATTCAGAAAAGGTAACACCGCCCAGCACTCTACCTTCACCGGTGCGTTTGCCGAGGTTACAGTAGACACGGACAAGAAAGTTATTGTTGTTCACGATGCCGTCACTCCTGGTGGTACTCCAATGGCAACCGCAGCGTTTGCTCAAGCTGCTTTTAACAAAGCGAATACAACTCCCACCAATAATAGAATTACAGTAAGTAATACCGCAGGTTATGTTCCGCCAGCCAATACCTTATTACCAGGTGAATTGTTTGGTAATTTAGTCGATGGTAAATTGTATATGCAGCTCACAACAGGTCGCATTATTGACCTTTCAACAAGAGCTGTAGGTAAAACATACTATGTTTCAACAAACGGTTCAGATACTTTTGATGGAACGACACCATCTGGCGCCAAAGCGACCATTCGTGCTGCATTAGCTTTAGCTCAACCAACTGATATCGTTCAAGTATTTGGTGGTACTTACACAGAACTTAATCCTTTAATTCTTCCACAAAACGTACAATTAGTAGGTGCTGGTGAAAGAGCTTGTATTATTCAGCCTTCTGATCCAACTAAAGATATTATTTGGGTAAATAACAATTCTTATGTGACCGGTTTTAAATTTATAAATTATTCCAAATCTGCAATTGCTTTTCCAGATTTAGTCATTGATGCCAATACTACGGTAGCTGCAACACAAAACACGTTCACTCTACGATCAGGTTTGCCTTACGATAATTATTATAATAGTATGAGAATTACTATTACTGGCGGTATTGGTGCTGGACAATTTTCAAATGTGGCATCTTATAATGCCGCAACTAGAGTTTGTACAATGGATGTAAATTGGAATCCTTTTCCAACCAATACATCCACCTATACGATTGGTATTCCTTTAAGAACGACACCTGCTGCCAACACAACAAGATATTCAACCAATATTACAGGTAGTCCTTACATTTATAATTGTTCTTCTATTACTTCAAATGGTACCGGCATTAAAGTTGATGGAGCTTTATCAACAGGAAATAAGAGTATTATTTCTGCACAATTTACACAAGTAAATTCTAATGGTCGAGGCATTCATATTACCAATGACGGATATTCTCAGTTGGTTTCTATTTACGGCATTTTCTGTGACACTGCTTTTTTAGCTGATAATGGTGGTACTGCTTCAATGGGTAACTGTAACGTTAACTTTGGTAACAAAGGTCTAGTGGCTAATGGTAAAGGTTCTTTAGCAATGACAGCCCGTTTTGCTAATACATCGGCAGAGGCCTGTACCTCTATTTTCCTAAATACAATTAGTTCAAATACCGATTTAGGTATTACCGCCAGCGTACCGTATTCTGGTTTAGTAATGAAAATTACTGGAGATAATGTAGACAATTATTATTCAGTTGCTGAGGCAACTCCATTGTCTGCAGGAAATACACGAGTAACATTTCAAACTTCATTACCTGTTAGTTGGCCAAGTGGAACAACAGTTTCATTTTTTCAACAAAGTCAATTAAGAGCTTCTGGCCAAACATTTGAATTTGTTGGTGCTGGTACTAGTATAAATTCTTTGCCAAAATCAGGTGGGGTACCAAATGTGGAATCACAAATTATTACAATTGGTGAAGGTGCAGTGTTTGCTACATCTACCGATCAAGACGGAAACTTTAAGGTATCGGAATTAGTAATTAACCAATCAACATCAACCATTACAGGTAGAACTTTCTCAAAAAGTCTTTTTGCAGAAATGACGCCATATATTCTTGCTCTGGAGACTTAAAAAATGGCTACAATAGCATTAAACACATTTAAAACAACTACAGCGAATGTAACAACAGTTCAACAGACAATATATACCGCACCAGCTGGAGTAACCACAGTTATTCTTTTGGCTCAAGTTTCAAATATAGATACAACCAATTCTGTAACAGTTTCTGCAAATCACGTTAGAGGTTCAAATGTTACTTCAATCATTAGAAACACCACTATTCCTATTAGAGATGCCGCCACTTTATTAACAGGTAAATTAATTCTACAAACAGGAGATTCATTTACTGCAATTGCTGATGCCAATAATAGAGGACAATTGTTATTGTCTTACTTAGAAACTGCTAATCAATAAAATAACAAATGCCTAATAAAGATTCAAGATTAATTAGTGGGCGAGTTCCGGTAAGTAATTCGTCCAGTGTAACATCAGATAGATATGAATATCTGGATTTAAGTTCTGCGGAACCAAATTTAGGTGTTGGCAATACTGGTGAAGTTTTAATTTATAGCGCAACTGCACCAGGTAATAGACAATGGCTCTCTCAAGGCTCACTTAATTCCGTTGATCAATTAGCCAGAACCAATGCCAATGCGGCATTTTTGGCAGCCAATACAGCGGCCGCAAATACTGTTGTATTACAAGGCCAACAAGATACACAAAATGCTGCAATTACCGTTATTCAAGGTGTTAATAGTGGTCAAAATGCTTTTATTAATTCTGTAAGTTCTTTTGCTCAAAGTGCTTTTCAACAAGCTAATACAGCTTCAGCAAATACCGTATATTTACAAGGTGCATTAAATACTGCCAATTCGAATACTGTTGTATTACAAGGCCAACAAGATTCACAAAATGCTTTAATAACAGCTGTTAATCAATATGCCCAATCGGCATTTGGTTCAACAAATACAAATGCGGTACAAATTAGCCAAGTAAGCACATATTCACAATTTGCTTATTCTTTGGCCAACACAGTACAAGCAGGTTTAACAACCACACAAATTTATGTACAAGGTATTAATGATTCTCAAAATGCTTCTGTAGCAAATTCTTTTTCTTATACCAATAGTGCGTTTTTAAGAGCAAATAATTCACTTGTTTTAGCTCAAGCTGCTTTTGATAAAGCAAATACTTTTGGTGGTGGTTCAGGTGGTGGCGGTGGTGGAAGTAATTTTGACGGAGGTTCAATCACTCAACAGTTAATTCTTCTGAATACAGAAGATGCTGTGTCAAACACCACAGGTTCTTTGCAAGTTAGAGGCGGTGCCGGAATTAAAGGTAACCTCTATGTAAGTCAAATTTATATTACAGGTAATAATGGACTTAACTTTCCTGATGGTTCAACCTTCAATGTGGCCACAACCTTTGTTACCTATGTATTAGATGATATTTCACAAAAGTTTGATGGCAAAACAACCAATTTTGATTTAACACATTCTGGCGGCCAAGCGGTTATTCCTACTAATCCAGTTCAACTAAATATATCAATAGGAAATATAAAAATAAACCCAGCAACCAGAATTGATGATTTGGTTAATTTGACGGAAATTTCTTTATTTGATAGAGGTTATATTTTCTCAAATAATCAAATTATATTTGCTTCGGCGCCAGCGCCAAGTTTAGGATTTTTTGGTACTTATACATCGAACCAAGTAATACCAAAAGATTATACATATATAACAACACCATTTACACCACTAAATATAATGCTAGGACCTTAAAGGAAAATTAAAATGGCAAGACGAATAATCTTAGAAACCGCTTATACATTCACACCATCAACAAGAACAATTGTACTACCGAGAGTTCTGCCAAAAGAACGTTTATTGTTGATTACGAATGTCACAACAAACAAAGTAATTTATAATTTTAGTGATCCAACACTTACCACTACTAATTATATTATTGCTCAAGGTACAGATGTATCTGCTCCGCCAACTACAAGCATTGTATTAAGTTATAATACTACTAGTATGTCATCAACAGATAAAATACAAATTGTTGTTGATGAAGTTGCTGAATCATTTGAACCAACAGATTCACTTTTAGATCCTGTTGGTAAACTAAGAATTTCTTCACCAGAATCTTTAATTGATACCGATTTTGAATTTGGTTTACAGCCAACAAAATGGGAAAATATGACTTTATTAAATAATCGTCCTTCATTTTTTACAAATACACAGACGCCAATAGCTTTGTTAGATTTAAGAGCAACTAATGGTTCTACTGCAGTTGTGGCAAATACTTCTCCATCTGCTCCACCAGCAATTGGTACTCCAGTTTTAGTTAATGACAGTTATTTCCCTGGAGGAAATGGGCCATTTTTGGTTGAAGCAAATAATACATCATTAAATACGTTTACTTACACGGCACGAAACAGTTTTACAGGATCAACTGGTTCAATTTTTAATTCTGCTCAAACTGTTGCTTATGCTGGAACTTTTTATAGCAATACAAATATTGCTTTTACTTCTGTAACAGCATCAGGTCAAGTAATTACAGCAACAACAACTGATCCACACGGTTTTCAGGTTGGTGATGGAGTTTATTTTATTAATATGACTGCTGTTGCAAATGCTCCAAATGGAGCATGGACAGTAGCTGCCGTAACATCAAGTACAGTTTTTCAAGTTATTGTTAATAATACTCCCACTTCATTGAATGCTACTGCTGGTACAATTTATCCAAGGCCTGACGGACTCTTTACACACCGTGCTTTTGATGGTGGTGTTCAATTCTCATCAGGCAGTTCTGCTTCTGGTGGTGCCGCTATTCGTCAAACTCGTAAATATTTCCGTTACCAATCAGGTAAAGGTTTACAAATGAGTTCTGGCACAATTCTTAAACCAAGTTATAATATTGATGAAATTTCTTCATCAGGCACAACTTGCACAGTAACAACCAGAATTCCTCATCAATTAGCTGCAGGCGTTACTGTACAAGTTTCAGGTGCTACTGAAAGCGCTTATAACGGAACATTTGTTATTACTGCTGTTTTAAATCCTTTTGTATTTACATACACAGCTATTACTACACCATCAGCAACTCCAGCTTCTGGTGTACCATCAGTATCAGTTACATCATGGTATAATGCATCTGCTCGACTAGGAATGTTTGACAGTAATAATGGTCTTTTCTTTGAATTTGATGGTCAACAACTGTTTGCAGTTAGAAGAAATACAACTCAACAACTTTCTGGTTATGTAACTTTAACAAATAATTCTTCAACAGTTACAGGAACACCTGTTAATGGTGTAACAACCAAATTTAGTAAACAATTGGTTCCTGGTGATACTGTATTAATTCGTGGAGTATCGTATAGAGTTAATGATATTCTTAGTGATACATCAATGACAATTATTCCTCCATACAGAGGACCAAGTTATACAGGTAGTAATGGAGTAACTGTTTCTAAAACCAACGAAATAAGAACTCCACAATCACAATTCAATATTGATAAATTGGATGGAACCGGTCCAAGCGGTATGGTTTTAGATTTATCCAAAATGCAAATGTTCTTCATTGATTATTCTTGGTATGGTGCGGGTACAGTTCGTTTTGGATTCCGTGATACTCAAGGTAAAATTATTTACGTACACAGAATGGTCAACAGCAATCAGAACTTTGAAGCTTATATGCGTTCTGGTAATTTACCTGCTCGTTATGAAGTTGATAATAGTGCAAGAAGAACTGTTTTAACCGCAACTTGTTTGAATTCGGATACAACTTTAACAGTAGCTAATACTGCTGGATTTCCAAGTACAGGAACTTTATTAATTGCAAACCAAGGTTCATATGAATATGTTAATTACACAGGCATTTCATCTAACACAGTATTTACGGGTTTAACAAGAGGTAGATCCACAACTACTATTGCAAATATTTCAACTACTGCAAATTCAATTAATGTTACCACAACAAGTTCTGTAACAGGAATACAAAATGGAATGTATGTATATGGTCCTAATATTCCAAACAATACATCCGTTTTCAATATTATTCCTGGAGCCACAAGCACAATTCAATTGACGCAAGCTGCCACCGGAACTGCTACAGGACAAACATTAAACTTTAATCAAATGGGTGTAGCAGCAACAAATCATCCATATAGTGCTACAGGTCCTATTGCAGTATATTTACATAATCCATCTTATGGTCCAACATTAAGCCATTGGGGAACTTCTGTAATGATGGACGGTAGATTTGATGATGATAAAAATTTACAATTTACTTATGGTGAACTCACTCAAACTACTGTTGCTCCTGGTGCTACGGCCGCTTTATTAAGCATTCGTATTGCTCCTTCTGTCGATAATGGTATTACAGGATTTCTTGGTCAAAAAGAGATTGTTAACCGTATGCAATTACAATTAAAATCACTTGGTGTTCTAGTTAATGGTTCATTTTTAGTTAACTTAGTATTAAACGGTACTGTAGTATCACAAGGTGGTAGTTTAGGAACCTTTGGTCGTTTAGCAACAGGAACATCAAGTTTGGCTCAAATTGCTGATCATACTGGTAACGTATCGGTAACTGGCGGTGAAAATATTTACGGTTTCTATGCAGTTAATTCTGCTGGTTCTGGTAATTTTTCCGTACAATCATCCGAATTAGGTTTCCTTCGTGAAATGGGCAACTCTATTATTGGTGGTGGTTTATCTAATACACCAGGACAAGGAATTTATCCAGATGGTCCTGACGTTGTTACAATTTTGGCAACCAATATTGGTACCGCTTCAGCAAACTGTCAAGCTCGTTTAAACTGGACAGAAGCTCAGGCATAATAAAAAAATAATATGTCTATTAATAAAATAGTATTAGAAACTGATGGGTTGATTGTAGGTGACAGTCAGCTTGTGGCATCCGGTGGTGGTGTTTCTATTGGCCAAAATTTAGTTGTTCAAGGAAACACCTATACAGGAAATATTATAACATCTAATGTGGTAACACAAACATTATTTGCTTCATCAATATTTTTTCCTGCTAATAATTCTACAGGATCTCCAGCACAAACAATTACTGGTGCAACCTTATTGGAAAGACAATATACAAAATTAGGAGGACTAACTCCTTTTGTGGATAATTTAAATAGATTTTATCCGTCTGCTCCTATTGTGGCAACTTCTTTTTTGGCAAGAGTAGGAACAGCACCAATTGGAGCAAATGCAACATTTTCAATTTGTAAAAATGGCATTCCTAGTGCAAATTTAACAATCGTATCCGGTCAAACTGTTTCATCAGAGGTAATCAGTCCTATTTCAGCAAATACCGGAGATTTCTTTAGTATAAATATAAATACTACTGGATCAACAGTTGCTGGTGCCGACTTGTATATCACCCTCAAATACTACAGAACCTCTTAAAAATATAATTGGAGAAATAAGATGGCAATAACTCATACTTTTACAAACAACAATCTTGAAGTGTTTAAAGATGGTGTAATACAACTTAGTCAACCATTTAGACCAACTTCAACAGGCGACCAACCTGCATGGGCAGATGAGCAAGAAGCTCTCGAATGGTTTTATGAAAACGGTTCTCATAGATTTACAAAAGAAGAAATTGCAGAATATCAAACAAGTTTGGGAGCAGAATAAATGCCAAAAATTAAATCAGTTCAAGTATCAAATACAAGATACCAATTAATTGAAGATCCAAATCCTAGCTTCAATAGATTATTTCAAGATGGACAAGCTCTCGATTTAAACACATTGGTTCCTGCATGGCAAAAACAATTTATGTACAATATCAACGGTACCGTACAATATGCCGGGCAAGATGTTAATACTGCAAGGTTCCAAGATATTCAACCTGTTTTAACTAGAACTGCATTGCAACCGAGTAACGGTTTTACAGATAATTTTCCTATTTTGGACTATGGATGGTTTAGAGTTGGTTATATAGCACTACAAAAAGGTACCATTTCAACTTACGCTGTTGGTGATGGATCCGGTACAAGTCAACTCACCGGAGCAGATTATTCAAGATCAACTGCACAAGGTCAATATGATACTTATTGGTGGTCTTTAGATTTTAATAATTTTCCTACGGTGAAAAGTTGGAAAAGTCCTGTGACAGGTTATTGTCATATGCTTTATTATCCAAAAGAAATAAGAAATGATGACACAACTACCATAGGTTGGGGAACTTGGTTATCCGATTTAACACAGGGTATAAACAATACATCAAATAATTCAGCATTATTCGTTAATACATCACTCCGCACAATGAATATGTTTTGTTGGGAAGATACCAATTTTGGTGTTATGTATGGTATGAGAAAACTTGCTGGCATAAACCAACGAGCTGTAGCTGTTCAAGGATTTAATTTTGGAAATACTTACAATTATACAACCAATATTGTAGCTCCAGGTGATCAATCAACAATATTTTTTATAGGTGTTGATAATAATGGATTTACTTGGTGGTACCAACATCAAGATCAAACAACTGATAGTCGTGGATTTATTTACAAAATTGATCCTAGAAATTTAGCATCAACAACAATGATTTCCAATTTAACATCTCAGGCTGGACAAGTTACTAGAACTAGCGGATCATATAAGAGAAATTATCCAAGTAATATTCGCCGTGACGCCAACAATCGTTATGTATTTTATACTTCACATTATGATAATAATGATGCAATGTTACAACCAATGCGAATTGTATATGATGCAGCAAACGGAACGGTTAATACCGCCAACTGTAATATGATTTTCCCGGTAGGCACAAACTACCGTACTTATGCATCACCCATGTCAATTCCTTGGACCGACCCAAGCAACAACAACAATCATACATGGATGATGAAGCCACACCAGTTTACTTCAAATGGTAATACGTATATTACATTCTGGTTAGTTGATCAATTTGCTTGGCCATCGGCTTCTTTATCCAGTACTTTTCAAACATGGTATTCCAGTAACGGAAATATTCGTTGGGCAAATACAGCACAACGAACAATGGTAACTTATCAAATTGCTGCTAATTCAGGTTTTGGAAATTTAAATGCAAATACTGATGTTAATTTAACTTATCATAGTGCTTACACATTCAATACAATTCTTGATATTCCTAAAAACTTTATGCCAATCAATGCCAACAACACATTAATGGCTGTTGTTTCTGGAAGTAAAACAAACTTCTTTGCTTGGAACAATCAAACTGGTTGGGCATCAGGTGGTGTGTACAATACTGAATTCCGTATGCTTGGTATGGACACAACAAATCGTATTTGGGGTTATGCAATGGATGAAAACAATGGTAGCATCCATGTTCTTACACCAAGTTTATCAGTAAACGTAGTAATTCAAATGGCTTCTGTAAGTTATACATATACAGGAACAACGATTAGTACATCAGCAACAATTAATGCTTATGACTTCACAGGTGCTAGAGTAGCAGCTAACGTTACACTAACTATTGATGGCACAACAATGACATTTGCACAAAATGGATTGAGAACATTAAATATTCAAACAAGTTCTACCATTGATACTACAGTTAATTTAAGCATCTTTGGTGGTGGTGTTAACAATATCTACGCCTACGCTTAATCTAAATAACATCATAATTTAATTTTAGGGAAGTTAAAAATGCCAGAAATCAGAACAGTTCAATATACAGATAGAAAAATTGCAGTTATTGAGGATCCAAATCCAACATTTAGCCGTATTTTTCTTGATACGGTTCAACACGATTTAGTAACTTTAACTCCATCTTGGACCAAAAGCTGGCATTATAATTATCAAGGTATTCAATGGCATGCCACAGGTAATTCATCTTATGTATTTGTTGGATCATTTGGCCCAGGACAAGGAATACAAAGGAATATAACTAATTCCTTAGGAAACCAAATGGCATCCATGGAAACAAACATTTATTTTCCTGTAACTGATGATGGATTTTTTAGAGCAGGAATTATGTGTTTGTCCAGAGGAACAATTTCAACTTATGCAGTAGGTGATCAGTCAAGCAACTATGCTGCAAACACCAATATTGCTGCTAATGCAATGATAGGTGGTTCAAGAGCTTTTAATAATTTCCAACATGACACTTATCATCAGACAATGGATTTTGCAAATTATCCTATGTTAAAATTAGCAAGAGTTGCTAATAATACTCAAATTGTTGCAATTTTACCTGGTGATCGAGGCCTCGGTGGTATGGCTGCTACAGGAGCTGGTAGCTCTCCACAACAATACAATCCTTTTGCAAATAGCAGCGGATATAATGGAAATGCAAACGATGGTTGGTTCCTTTATGGTACTGATATAACTGCTGGTATTGGTGCCACATTTGGTATACCGGGATTAACAGCATTTTTAACTGGTGGTAGCAACAACCCTCCGCAAGTAACACTTCCTTTAACCGAAGCCGAGGCGGCTACGGCGGCCGGTGGCATATCATCCCGTAACAATATTGGTGGTACTTGGGGATTTGGTAAAATGGGAAGTTCTATTGCATACGAAGATGCTGGTAACGGTGCAATATATCTAATGAACAATGCAAATCCATCTAAACCTTATGTTAATAAAATTACTGGTTATACAACATTAAATCCTGTGATCATTCCAGTAATTGGTGCAGGTGGCGCTGGTGGTACAAATTCATCTCTTATAGAACCTAATGGAATAGCAAACAATTCTCAACGTATTTTCTTTGCTGGTGTAGATAATACAGGTAATACTTTGTGGGTAGTAGCCAATGACCATCCAACAAGAGCTCATGCTGTAGATTGCGGTATTACAGTTAATCGTTTAAGCTCACAAAACAATTTCTTCTCAAACGTATCATTTGTTCACACAGCAGCAAACCAAAATACACATTTCAGTTCTTATACTGGCGAAAGATTACGTAGACTATCTCCAAGTAACATGCGCAGAGATGCGGCTGACGCCACTCGTTGGGTATTCTATACTCCTCATTATGATGCAGGTACTGCAACCAATCCTGGTAATTTCCCTGGAGGTTCCGCTTTTGGTAATGCAAACTTAGTTCCTTTAAGATGGACAATTAATATCAATACAGGTAACGTATCAGCTTCATATTGTAACATTGCTTATCTTGGATCAAATACTCATTGGAACATTGCTGCTCCAATGGTAATGAATATGAACCAATGGACTCCAGATACAGCAAACAATACTTGCCCATGGGGAATGAAGCCTCATCAGTTTGTGTCAAATGGTAACACATATATTACTTTCTGGATTACAGACCAGATGGCATTATCTTCAACTGGTCAAGGTGCTCGGCGTTGGCCTACTCCAAATACCAGAACCATGATTACATATCAGGCAGGTACAGGTACTAATGACAACCAATTGACATATCATAGCGCATATACATTCTTCACATTGCAAGATATTCCTAAGAATTTTATGCCTTTAAATGCTAATTCAACTCAAATGATAGTTCCACAAACATACAAGACTTCATTCTTTGTTTGGGAAAATGCTACTGGTTGGAGAGTTGGTTCAGTATACAATTCTGAATTCCGCACATTAGGTATGGACGCAACAAATCGTATTTGGGGTTATGCAATGGATAAAAATAATGGTAGTATTCACATTATTACTCCTACATTACCTGTGAACGTTGCTGTTATTATGTCTGGTACAAACTTTACATATACAGGAACAACTATCTCAGCAACCGCTACAGTAAATGCTTATGATTATACTGGAAATAGATTAGCCGCCAACGTACAATTATCAATTGATGGTTCTACAATGTTGTTTGCTACAAATAGTTCTAGAAACTTAACAGTAGCCACAAGTAATACAGCTGATACTGTGGTTCCCGTGAATATTACTGGTGGTGGAATTAATAACATCTATGCTGCTATAAGCGTGTAAAGCAGGTAAGCCGATGCCACTCGCTACCGGGTTACCGGTTTCTACCGCCTCAGCAGTAGTATCAGCATCTGTTGCAACAGTAGTACCCAATACATCTAAGGGTAACCAAGCAGATTTTTTGGGATTAAATACTATTGAAATATTGATACAATATCGTATTGGGAATCAAGGTAATTACATTTCCAATACGATAGTTTCAATACAAAATGCAACAGTACCAGTAATAACCAATGTTAATTATGGTCTATTAAACGGCGGATTAACAAATGGTTTAAGTTATGTTTCTGCTGCTGTAGTTACTGATTTTCGTACACCTGTTGTAGTTCAGGCAAATAATTGGGCTTCTTTATCCTCCTTAACTCAAATTGCTTCAAATCCTGTATACACATACGGTTCTAGGGATGATAGCAACCAACAAGCAACAACTGTAATAACAAATGTTGGTAGACCTCAAACATTTGGATCAAATTTATCCACAACAGCCGTTGGTTCTCAATTGGCTGTATTACCTTTTACCACAACTGTATCCATAGGTTCACCAAATCCCGTTGTAGGTTTTGGACCAAATTACACATTTACTTCAAATGTTGGTTTTAACTATCCTATGGTTCAAGTTTTAACAGATTATTACACAGGAACTAATACCGTAATAAATTTAATTGATGTTCAATCCAGAAGTTTTGCAAACACATTTACTAGTACAGGAAATACAGAACACAAGCAAATAATGAGTCCTTGTGTTGTGGCTATTAAATCAAATAATGATATTAATTTGTTTATTAATAGATATATTACAGACCCAAGACCTGTTACTGTAAGTACAATCACTCAATCAGAAAGTTTTAATCCTTTTAATGCTTATGCAGAGTTGAATCGTGCAACTGTTGTAACAAATTATTATGGTGGACCAAATAGTTTAATTCCAAGTATTACGCCATCAACGTTAAATGCTGTAGCGGCAACCACAACTGCAGTTGATATGCCAAACAATTTAGGACCAAACAATTACCCTTATCGGCCTTATAATATTAGAAATCAACTTCCATCACCTGTTTTTGTAGATAGCCGTATTCCAGCTGGCAATTTAATACCAAATATTGCTGCTTCTATTCTTCCTATTGCGTCTGTTACTATCAATGATATGGTAGCAGGAGGAACAGCAAAACCATTTAATATTCAAAATTCAACGCAGGTTATAACTGCAAACACAAATGCAAGTTTACAAGCCGGATTACTGCAAAGAATTACAAGTGTTAATCCAATTTCTTTACCATTTGAAAATTATTTAATTGGTGGTCAAATAAGGCCGTTATATACTACAGGCATGCCATTGTGGCCAGTGCGGGTAGACACCACAGCTTATAGTCCAATAACCTTTAGATTTAATTCAGGTTTTGCTCAAGTTGTTACTAATTTGTATAGTGTTGGCGGTACAGGCGGAGAAGGTGGTGTTTCTGGGGCTACAGCGTATTGGAGTTAATACCGCTCGTGAACTAAATAGCCTATAAAATAGGAATATACCATGGCAATAATCACATCCAGACAAGATTTTAAAGACTACTGTTTACGTAGATTGGGCTTTCCTGTAATCGACATTAATGTGGATGAGGACCAAATAGAAGATCGCATTGACGATGCGCTGCAATATTGGCAAGACTATCATTTTGATGGACTTCAAAAATTTTATTATGTAAAAAGAATTGATCAAACCGATATTAATCAAAAATATATTGATTTAAGTAATGTCAGAGATAGTTCTAATAACCATTTAGAAGTTGTTGGTATTACTCGTATATTTCCAATTCAAGATTCTATGGCTTCAGTCAGTATGTTTGATTTAAGATATCAACTTCGTTTAAATGAATTATATGATTTTACTTCAGCTTCTTATGTTAACTATACATTAACATTACAACATTTACGTTCATTGGAATTATTATTTTCTGGTGAAGTGCCAATTCGTTTTCAACGCCATATGCAAAAATTATATATTGATTGGGCGTGGGGAGCATCACAATCACCTAAAATTGTTGTGGCTGAATGTTATGCCAATATTGATCCTGCAGTTTATAATAGAGTTTGGAATGATCGTTGGATGAAAGAATATGCAACCGCATTAATAAAAAGAACATGGGGTAACAATTTAAAGAAATTCAATGGCCTACAATTACCTGGTGGTGTTACATTAAATGGCGACAAAATTTATGAAGAAGCCGTTGGTGAAATTGAAAAATTAGAAACAGAAATGCAAAATGAATATGGAGCTCCATTGGAGTTTTTCTTGAACTAAAATGCCAACTTCAGTTTACTTTAACAACTATAACTCAATAGCCGAACAAAGAGTTTTAGAAGATTTAATTGTTGAGTCCATTAAAATAATGGGCTTTGATGGTTACTATTTGCCTAACGATAATGACATTGCTCGGGATTTATTATTTGGTGAAGATCCAGTTAAAAAATTTCAATCTGCTTTTCCTGTAGAATTGTATCTTTCTAATACATTAGATTATGATGGTGAAAAAGAATTCTTTTCTAAATTTGGTCTTGAAATTAAAAACAATATCAATGTTATTGTTTCCAAAAGATCCTTTGCTCAACGAGTTCCACAAAATGTATTTCAAAGGCCTCGTGAAGGTGATTTGATTTACGTACCTTACTTAAATGGTACTGGTGAATTATATGAAATCAAATTTGCAGACCAAGATAAAGATTTTCATACATTGGGTAGACGAGTACCTTATTTTTATGAATTACAATTAGAGAAATTCAAATTCTCACATGAACTTATTAACACGGGTGTTCAAGAGATTGATGACTCCGCAACCTTTTCTTCTTACACCATTCAACTTAATGTTGGGGCTGGTACAGGCACATATCAAAATAAAGAAATTGTTTATCAAGCTCATGACAACACTCAATCCAATGCAACTGTGGTTGCCATTGTACAAGAATGGAATAAAAAAGCCAATACATTAAACGTGACCAATATTGCAGGAGAGTTTAGGCCATCAGCCAATATTATTGGTGCTTCCAGTAATGCTAAATATCTTTTGGCCAATTTTGATCCCCTAAAAGATAATGTTAGAGATGAATCAAGTGATAACTACATTATTGAAAATCAAGCCAATTCAATTATTGATTTTTCTGAAACCAATCCATTTGGAAGTATATAATGGCCAATATTTTTTATAATCGAATCATACGAAAACTTGTTATTGGTTTTGGTAATATGTTTAATGATATTACTTTGGTTCGATACAATCCTGATTTTACCGAAGCAGAAAGATTAATTGTACCTATTATCTATGGTCCAAAAGAATTATATGTTTTTCGTAATGAAGAAGATCCGTTATTAAACAAAAAAGTTCAAGTAACATTACCAAGAATGTCATTTGAAATGACAGGGTTTACTTACGATTCTTCTAGAAAATTAAATACAAACGTTAAAAATTTTGCTAAAACAAATGCTGGTTTAATTTCTCAATACAATCCAGTGCCGTATAATTTTGATTTTAATTTGTATATCTATGTCCGTAACATAGAAGATGGTACACAAATTATTGAACATATTCTTCCTTATTTTACACCTGATTATACAATCAAATTAAATTTGATTCCAGAGATGGGTATTATTAAAGAGGTTCCAATTATTTTAAATTCAACATCACAAGATATTGATTATGAGGGTGTACACTCCAGAGAAACAAGAAATATTATTTGGACATTAAATTTTACGGTTAAAGGATTTGTATTTGGTAAAATTAATGATTCTTCAAAAGGACTTATTACACATTCAATTACATCTGTTTTAAATAAAATTGGTCCAGAAGATGTTGTTATTTTTAATATGAATGGAAGTTCTGGAGTAGGAAATTACCAAATAGGTGAAATTGTATATCAAGGATATTCAGCCGGCACAGCAACGGCCACAGGAAAAGTTATTTTTTGGAATAACAATCAACTACATTTAACAAACATAAATGGTAATTTTATTTCTAGTGTGCCCATAAAATCTACAAGTTCAAGCACAAACTATAAATTTGCTTCTTATAGTCCAACATCTAGAAAATATGTGCAAATAGATACTTTAGTTAACCCAGCCAATGCAAATGTAGCCTTGGCTAACACATGGACAGCAAACACAATTATAACTGAATATGAATGATTTGAATAAAAATTTATCTGATGTTTTTGATGTGACTCCTATACCAGAAGAAAAAAAAGAAAAGCTTCCGGTATTTCAAACACACTATAACGAGCCTGATTTAAAACAGGACCTTACAGATGCATACCAACAATCAAGAGAAAACCTGCAAGGCCTTATTGATCAAGGCCAAGAAGCAATGCAAGAAATACTTAACATTGCTAAAGCAGGACAGCATCCCCGTGCTTTTGAAGTATATGGCACATTACTCAAAAATGTGGTAGACGCCAATAAAGAGTTACTGGCAATACAAAAACAAATGCGTGACATGGATGAAAACGCCAAAAAAGATAAAGGCGGTACCAATATTGATAAAGCCATCTTTATTGGTTCTACCGCTGAGTTGAATAAACTCATTAAAGGCAAAGATTAATGGCCACCCAAAATAAAGATTCTTACCGTGATAATCCGTTATTAAAAAAGGTAGGCGTTGAACACAAATATACAGAAGAACAGGTACAAGAATATATAAAATGTTCTAAAGATCCTGTATATTTCTGTATGAATTATATTAAAATTGTTAACGTAGATGAAGGTCTTATTAATTTTAATATGTGGGACTTTCAAAAAGAAATGATTAATCTGTTTAAAGATAATCGTTTTGTTATTACCAAATGTCCTCGTCAAGTTGGTAAAACAACCACTACCGTTGGTTATCTTCTTTGGGCAACCATTTTTACCGATTCTCAAAATGTGGCGGTATTGGCCAACAAAGGTTCTTTGGCAAGAGATATTCTAGCCAAGTATCAACTGGCATATGAAAACTTACCACAATGGCTCCAACAAGGTGTGGTGACATGGAACAAGGGTAATGTAGAACTAGAGAACGGGTCTAAGGTTATTGCGGCCAGTACATCATCTTCAGCAATCCGAGGTGGTTCTTTTAACATTGTATTCTTGGACGAATTTGCTTTCGTACCAAACAATATTGCCAACGAGTTCTTTAACTCAGTCTATCCTGTAATCTCATCTGGTAAGTCATCAAAGATTATCATTGTTTCCACACCAAATGGTATGAATCTATTCTATAAGTTGTGGATGGATTCACTAGAAGGTCGAAATAACTACAAGAACTTTCAGATTCATTGGTCAATGGTGCCAGGTCGAGATGATGCTTGGAAAGAAGAAACAATTCGTAACACATCAGAACGGCAGTTTGCTCAAGAGTTTGAAACAGAGTTTTTAGGATCATCAAACACTCTCATTTCTGGTTACAAACTACAGCAATTAAGATATATCAATCCAATTGCCGAACATGACAAGATGAAAATCTATGAACATCCAATTAAAGAAGGTACTGAACATAAGTCCGACCATTTATATTGTATTTGTGTGGACGTGTCAGAAGGTAAAAATTTAGATTCTTCTGCTTTTTCGGTAATAGATATATCTTCTACACCATATAAACAGGTGGCCACATACAATAGTTCTTCAATATCACCAATATTATTTCCTACCGTAATCTACAATGCGGCCAAACTGTATAACGATGCTTACGTTTTAGTAGAAATAAACAACAATCCTCAAGTGGCTGACATATTACACCAAGACCTTGAGTATGAAAACTTATTAAAAGTCTTTACAGGTAATAAAAAACCACAACAATTGTCTGCTGGTTTTGCCAGAGGTGTACAGATGGGACTTAAAATGTCACCACAGGTCAAACAAATTGGTTGTTCAAACCTTAAAACATTGATAGAAGGTGACAAACTATTGATTAACGATTTTGATACCTATTCAGAATTAACCACTTTTGAACAATATAAAACCTCTTTTGCTGCAGCCGATGGAGCCAATGACGATAATGTAATGACTTTGGTTATTTTTGCTTGGGCAGCCACTCAGAAATACTTTAGAGAAATAGTAAACCATGATTTAAGAAAACAGATTCAATTGGAAAATATGAATCAAATTGATGAAGAGGTTCTACCGGAGCCTATTATAGATGATGGTACAAAACCAGATTTTATGATTGAAGGTGGAGATTTATGGGAAGTTGCCAATGGTGGCGACACTTATGCGAATTATGCCAGTAAATGGTTCAAGGATCTATAAATCCTACGGTTGATAAATATTGCTATGGTATTATAACTGCCAGAATAACATCATATTTAAGGAGAATAAAATGGCGTTTCAAATCTCTCCAGGCGTAAACGTTTCCGAGGTTGACTTAACTACAGTCGTTCCTTCGATTCTAACTACGGCCGGTGCTTTTGTTGGAAATTTTGCGTGGGGGCCAGCAAAAAAAATAATTCTTGTGGACAACGAATCAACCTTAAAACAAACATTTGGAAGTCCAACCAACAATACAGCTGCATCTTTTTTCACTGCAGCAAGTTTTTTATCATATGGAAATAATTTAAGTGTTGTTCGGGCTGTTGAAGCCAACGTATCTAATGCAACAGCAAATTCTGTATTGCAAATTGCAAATGAAGATGTATTTCAATATCTTTATTTAAATAATAACAACAATAATCGTTATGGTGCTTTTGCTGCTCGGTATCCTGGTTCTTTAGGGAATTCTTTGGATGTACATGTTTGTGCAAACACATCACTATTCAGCTCTTGGGCATATAAATCGTATTTTACCAGTGCACCAGGAACTTCTGAATATGCGGCATCGGTTGGAGGTTCTAATGATGAACTCCACGTTATTGTAATAGATTCTGGCGGTAAATTTACTGGATCACAAGGAACTGTATTAGAAACTTATGCGTTTTTGTCAAGAGCATCTGATGCTTCAATCAATGGTTCTTCAAATTATTATAAAAATGTAATTTTTAATAAATCAAAATATGTTTATGCCATGGACCCTCCAAGTTATGGTTCTACTTATTTGTCTTGGGGTTCTTCAGCTGCAAATACTAATTTTACAAATTTAACAACAAATTTAAGTATTCCTTTAGCTGATGCTTCTTTGGTTGAATTTGTTGATGATGCTGTTCCTGCATTAAATCAATATCAACAAGGTTATGATTTGTTTGCCAATAAAGAAGAAACTAATATTTCTTTAGTTTTAACTGGTGGTGCCACTACAGAATTACAACAATATGTTATTGATAACATTGTAAATTCACGAAAAGATTGTGTAGGATTCATTTCACCTCCATTCACTGCAATTGATGGCATTGGAGATACTCCTACAGCAGGTATTACAACATGGTTAGCATCGTTAGCTCGGTCAAGTTCATATGTTGTGGCTGATAGTGGATTTAAATATATGTATGACAAGTATAACAATACATATCGTTGGATTCCATTAAACGGTGATGTTGCCGGTCTCTGTGTTAATACCGATACAGTTCGTGATCCATGGTTCTCGCCCGCTGGATTAAATCGTGGTCAACTTAAAAATGCAATTAAATTGGCTTGGAATCCAAATAAAACCCAAAGAGATGTATTATATTCGGCTGGTGTTAATCCTGTTGTGTCTTTGGCTGGCCAAGGAATTGTTTTGTTTGGCGATAAAACATTACAATCAAAACCGTCCGCATTTGACCGAATCAATGTCCGTAGATTGTTTATTGTTCTTGAAAAAGCAATTGCTGAAGCTGCAAAATATTCATTGTTTGAATATAACGATGAATTTACACGAGCTCAGTTTGTTGCATTAGTAACTCCATTCTTACGGGATGTTCAAGGTCGCCGTGGTATAACAGACTTTAAGGTTGTATGTGATACAACAAATAATACTCCACAAGTTATTGATTCTAATCAATTTGTTGGTGATATTTTCATCAAACCTGCTCGTTCAGTCAATTTCATCCAATTGAACTTTGTTGCTGTTGGAACTGGTGTTGACTTCACAACAGTTGTTGGTGCTGTCTAATAAATACTAAGAATAATAGGAGAAATTAAATGGCATTCAATGTAGCAGAATTTAGAGCAAATATGATTGGTGACGGAGCTCGTCCTAATCTATTTAAGGTCTCTTTAACATTTCCAACAGTAGCAACAAACGGTGTTGCAGCTGGCCAAAAAACAACTTTTATGGCCAAAACAGCACAATTACCTGGTTCAACAATTAATAGCTTTCCATTGTATTACTTTGGACGTGAATTAAAGTTTGCTGGTAATAGAACATTTACAGATTGGACATTACAAATTATTAATGACGAAGATTTTTTAATCCGCAATGCATTAGAATCGTGGATGAATTCAATCAACAGTCATGTATCAAACGTAAGAAATCCTGGTGCTGTAAATCCTTCAAATTATTCAGTTGATGCCGAAGTTACTCAATATGGTAAAGCCGGACAAGAATTGAAAAAATATAAATTTGTTGGTTTGTTTCCTGTAGACATAGCACCAATTGATTTGGATTGGGGCTCAAATGATTCTATAGAAGAATATGCAACAACATTTGCATTCCAATATTGGGAATCAGATACTACTTCTTAATATGTTTTTATATGGGGTATTTTACCCCATTTATGTTTAATTGAAATGGAAAAATAAACAATATGGCGGATAACAAATTCTCTCTTTTTGGTTTCACAATCGCACGGAATAAATCCGAAAGCGAAAAATCAGCACAACCGTCTTTTACGGTTCCTGCAAATGAAGATGGTGCATTAACTATACAATCAGCTGCATATTATGGAACATATGTTGATTTGGATGGTACGGCCAAAAATGAGGTGGAATTAATTTCTCGTTACAGAGAAATGGCTATGCAACCAGAAATTGAATCTGCAATAGATGATATTGTAAATGAAGCTATTGTGCAAGATGATGATGGTAAAACCATTAATATTGTTTTAGATAATTTAAATCAACCTGATAAAATTAAAAAAGCAATTAAAGATGAGTTTGAAAATATTTTGAAATTATTAAATTACAATAATATGGCTCAAGATATTTTTCGCAGATATTATATTGATGGACGATTATATTATAATGTAATTATCGATAAAGAAAATCCTGTTGCTGGTATTAAAGAATTAAGATATATTGATCCACGAAAACTAAGAAAAGTTCGTGAATTAAGAAAACAAAAAGATGAAAAAACTGGCGCTGAAATTGTTCATGTGGCAAATGAATATTATATTTACAACGACAAAGTAGTTACAGGCAGTTCCACTAATTATGGTCCTGTTGGTGTACGAATTACAACAGATTCTATCATTTCAGTTGTTTCTGGATTAATGGATTCTCGCCGTGCTGTTGTGTTGTCTTATTTACATAAAGCAATTAAGCCACTTAATCAATTACGTATGATTGAAGATGCTACAGTTATCTATCGTATTTCACGAGCACCAGAGCGCCGTATATTTTATATTGATGTAGGTAATTTACCTAAGTTAAAAGCAGAACAATATCTGCGTGACATTATGGTCAAGTATAAGAACAAACTAGTATATGATGCAAACACTGGTGAAGTTCGTGATGACCGCAAATTCTTGTCAATGATGGAAGATTTTTGGTTGCCTCGCCGTGAAGGTGGTAAAGGCACAGAAATTACCACGTTACCGGGTGGCCAAAATTTAGGCGAATTGGAAGATGTAAAATACTTTCAAAAGAAATTATATGGTGCTCTTTCTGTACCAATTTCTCGTTTAGAACCTAATCAAGGATTTTCAATTGGCCGTGTAGCAGAAGTAACTCGTGACGAATTGAAATTTTCTAAATTTGTAGATAGAGTTCGTAATAAATTTTCTGATATATTTGATCAAGCACTTAGAGTACAATGTGTATTAAAAGGAATTTGTACAGCTGATGAATGGTTGGATTTTAAAGAAAACATTTATTACGATTTTATTAAAGATAACAATTTTAGCGAATTAAAAGAAGCAGAATTAATGACAAACAGGTTACAATTGTTGGGCTCTGTTGATCCGTATACTGGTCGTTATTTTTCTCAAGCGTGGATTCAAAGAAATGTACTACGTTTGAATGATGATGATATTAAGAAAATGGAAAAAGAAATCGAGAAAGAGAAAAAAGATGGTCTTGGATTACCTGTTGGTGTTATGAATGATGTGGCACAACAGTCGATGATGGCACAAGTACCACAACAACCACAAAATCCTGATGACCAACAACACCAAATGGACTTACAACAACAAGCAGCTGATCAAGCAATGCAACAAGCAAAAGCGGCTTCTAAAGTTAAAGAATCAGTTGGTACTTTTGGTAAATTAAAACAAATACTATAAATATTTTGATTGGAGAAAAATAATGGAAAATACAAAAGCAATTGTTGATTACGCATATGACGATAACGCAAAAGAAATGCGAGATGCTTTGTATAGTGATATACAAAATAGAGTAATGGCACATTTGGATGCCAAAAAACAAGAGATAGCACAAAACATGTTAAGACCTGTTGAAGATCCTTTGGCTACAGCACAAGATGTGGCCATTGAACCATCACAGGCACAAGACCAAGAACAGGAACAAGAGATTGAAAACGCTTAAAGATTTTTATAATCTTTGTGAAAAAAAGAATAAGGCTGAACAAGATCCGCCAAATATTTTAATTATGAAAAGGCAATCTATTAGGTTGTTTCCCAATGGTCAAAAAGTAGCATTGTATTATGTGGATAAAATTAATAAATATGTGACCATACCATATGAATCTATGACATGGTCCTCTTCCATACCAGAAGAATTTAAACAGGAATAAAAAATGGCAAATCGATTTTCATACCAAGTTTTAAAAGACGATACTCAACACGCTGTTATTAAAATAACTGGCGAATTTGATGGTAGTGGCCAAGAAAATAACGTGGCTCGAATTCAAGCAAACACCTTATATGGTGCATTAAATACCACAGATACTTTATTAAATGTTGGTGGTACTGCAAAATCATATTATGGTTTGACTGTGCATCGTTTGTGGTATGATGTGGATACATCCGTTGGTGATGTTCAATTATATTGGAGAAATACAGCAAGTTCTGATGCAGGAGATGGTATTCCAATCGTTTTCCTACAGGGTAATGGTGAATATGATGGTAATGGAAATTGGATTACAATTAAAAATCCAACAGTAACAGGTAATAATAATGGAGATATTGCTATTCGATCCAGAGGTCAATTGGCCAATGCCAGTTATACTATCATATTAGAGTTGCGTAAAGACAATGCCCATTATCAGCGTGGACAGTTTAATGATCCGGCTGCGTTTAATTATACACCATATGATTTAACGCCATAATGAAAGAATTTATTGCCAAATTATTATCTAATAATCTGGTAGAAGCAGAAAAAATATTAGATAAACACATTATAAATCTGGTTAATGAAAAATTTAATCAGATTAAAATGCGTTTGTCAGCAGAATTGAACGAAGGTAATATACAAAAAATAGGTAGAACTAAACTTATTCGTGTACGATTCCGTGGAGGAAAAATTCAACGAAGGGTTAAAAAAGCGGCAGTACCTGGTTATACGATTCGTGGTGGTCGTTTAGTAAGAATGTCACCACAAGAACGCAGACGAAGAAAAATGGCAGCCAGGCGTTCTAAGTTTAAACGAAGAAGTAAGTTAAGACAATCGTTGAGAAAACGGCAAATGTCTTTAAGAAAAAGAAAGGCAATGGGACTACGATGAAGTTAATAACAGAAGTCACCGAAACATTAAATTATCTTGCTGAAGAAAAAGACGGCAAGAAGGCACTTTATATTGAGGGCCCATTTCTTCAAGCAGAAGTGGTAAACCGCAATGGTCGCAAGTATTTAAAAGAAACTATGGTCAAAGAAGTGCAAAGATATACTGAACAATACATTAATAAAAATCGTGCCTTTGGTGAGCTGGGTCATCCAGACACTCCATCTATCAATCTCGACAGAGTTTCACACATGGTTGTGGGTCTCCGCCAAGAAGGTAATGATTGGATAGGCAAAGCAAAGATTCTTGACACACCTATGGGCAATATTGTTAAGAGCTTAATCGAAGGAGGAGCTCAAATTGGAGTATCTTCCCGTGGTATGGGTTCTCTTAAAAATGTTAATGGTGTTAACATAGTTCAAGATGATTTTCATCTGGCCACAGCGGCGGATATTGTAGCAGACCCCTCTGCTCCAAATGCTTTCGTTCACGGTATTATGGAAGGCAAAGAATGGGTGTTGGTCAACGGTGTATGGACAGAACAGCAATTCTCTGAAGCTAGACAAGCAATTAAAAAAGCTTCACAAAGAGAAATTGAAGAAGTGAGTCTACGCATTTGGGAATCACTCGTCAAAAAACTTTAATTATAAATATCCAATATAAATCAAGGAGATTTTCAAAATGGGAAAATTTAATCTGTCCGAAGCCGCTAAAGAAATTCTTAATGCGACAGTAAACGGTAAAAAATCCGGTCAAGACAAACCACAGAAATTAGGTGGTGAAGTAGCCTATGGTACCAAAGAAGCTGGTGACATTGGCACGGAAGTTACCAAAACAACCGATGGTGGTCCAGATGCAACCAAAGGCGCTCCAACAGCAAGCGCTCCTGGTGCAACTCCTCCTATAGGTTCTGAGCCAATGAAAAAACTCAAAGGTCAGCCTGCTGAACAGGGTTCTGTAGAACATCCAGAAGGTAAAACGGGTAAAAATCAAATGCCTTTAAATAAAAATTCTGTTGGCGTTCAACAATACGAAGAAACTGATTCTGATGAAGAAGTTATTGTTGAGGCCGAAAAAGAAGAAGGCCACGAAGATGAGAAAGAAGATAAAGCCATGATTAAAAAAATGCTTAAGAAAGAAAAAATGAAAGAAGATATTGATGCTTTAATATCTGGAGAAAACCTTTCTGAAGAATTTGTTGCCAAAGCAACTACAATTTTTGAAGCCGCAGTTATTGCACGTGCTGAAGAAGTTATTGCTGAAGCCGAAGAAGCTTTAACTGAGCAATTCGAAGCTGCCATTGAAGAAATTAAAGAAGAAATGGCAACTAAAGTTGATGACTATCTCAACTACATGGTTGAAGAATGGGTTAAAGACAACGAAATCGCCATCGAAAAAGGCCTCCGTGCTGAAATCGTTGAAGATTTTATTACAGGATTAAAAGGTTTGTTTGAAGAGCACTATATTGATATTCCTGCCGAAAAGGTAGATGTTGTAGAAGAGCTTACTGCCAAGGTAGAAGAGCTTGAAGAAGCTTATAACGAACAAATTAAATCTGCTATTGAGTTGAAAAAAGAACTCAATGAGCACAAAAAGTTTGAGGCTATTTACGCAGCGTGTGAAGGCCTAACGCAGACCCAAGTAGAAAAAATGAAATCACTCGCAGAGAGTGTTGAGTTTACTACTGAGGAAGAATTTACAGAAAAAATGGAAACATTGAAAGAATCATATTTCAAAAATCCAGTAGTTTCTGCTGATAGTTCTGCTTTGGATGATGAAGTCCAAATTGAAGAAGAAAAGAAGGTTGTAAAATCTTCCGATCCTTTAATGGAAGTTTACTCGAAAGCAATTTCACAAACTGTAAACAAATAATAACTAATATACAAAAAAGGAAAACAAAAAATGTATATGACTGAAGAACTACAAAAAAAGTGGACTCCTGTTTTGGAACATCCAGAACTTGAAGCCATTAAAGACCCATACAAGCGTGCTGTTACAGCTCTTGTTTTGGAAAATCAACAACAAGCTATGGCTCAAGATGCTCAAACATTGAATGAAACAGCATACGGTACAGGTGGTCCTACCAACGTTACCGGTTCTGGTATCAGCAATTTTGATCCTATTTTGATCAGCTTAGTTCGCCGTTCTTTGCCAAATCTTATCGCTTATGACGTTGCTGGTGTTCAACCAATGACAGGTCCTACCGGTTTGATTTTTGCAATGCGTGCTCGTTACGCTAATCAAACTGGTTCTGAGGCATTCTTCAATGAAGCCAACACAGTATTCTCTGGTGCTTCTTCTGTTGCCAACCCATACGGTTTCCGTGGCACAACAACTCCAGATAATGATATTAGCACAAATCCTGTAGCAAGCTTTACAGCTAATGCCTTCACAACTGGTATTGGCATGCCTACAGCAACAGCTGAAAATCTTGGCGCTGACTCTGACAGCGTATTTGGCCAAATGGCATTTAGCATTGAGAAAGTTACTGTAACTGCTCAAAGCCGTGCTTTGAAAGCTGAATATTCATTAGAACTTGCACAAGACTTGAAAGCAATTCATGGTCTTGATGCTGAAACAGAATTATCTAACATTCTGTCCACAGAGATTCTTTCTGAAATTAACCGTGAAGTTATTCGTACCATTTATTTGTCCGCTGTAACAGGTGCACAATATGGCACAACAACTGCTGGTACATTTGACTTAGACACAGACTCCAATGGTCGTTGGTCTGTTGAGCGTTTCAAAGGTTTGATTTTCCAAATCGAGCGTGATGCAAACGTTATTGCTAAGCAAACTCGCCGTGGTAAAGGTAATGTGTTGATCGTTTCTTCTGACGTTGCTTCTGCTATGGCAATGGCTGGTGTACTGCAATATACTCCTGCTCTCCAAGCTGATTTGCAAGTAGATGATACTGGCAATACATTCGCTGGTTTACTCCATGGTCGTATCAAGGTTTACATTGACCCATACTTTGGTGGTTACACAAGCAACCAAGAACTAGTTACTATCGGTTATAAGGGTTCTAGCCCATACGATGCTGGCTTGTTCTATTGCCCATACGTTCCTCTCCAAATGGTTCGTGCTGTTGACCAGTTTACATTCCAACCAAAGATTGGATTCAAAACTCGTTACGGCATGGTAGCCAACCCATTTGCTAAAGGTGCTTTGGCAAGCGGTGCTGGTACAAACCAGATTACACCAAGAACTAACGTATACTATCGTATATTCAAAGTTGCAAACTTGATGTAATATAAAGTCACCAACAAGAGTGACCTTTAGAGAGACCTCCCACACGGAGGTCTCTTTTTTTATGACCTAAATAGGTGTATGATAAGATAAAAAAAGTGTTCCAACAATGTCAGTATTAACCAGAACTCCCGAAAATACCAATTTACTACAACCAACAAAGTTTCTGTTGACTTTTGATCGTATAGGCACAACAACTCAATACTTTTGTCAGTCAGTAAATCTTCCAGGAATCAATTTAGGACAAGCTCCAATCAGCACTCCTATGTTGGATATATTTGCGCCTGGTAATAAAATCACGTATAACCCTTTTAGTGTTAATTTTTTATTGGACGAAACGTTATCAGGTTGGCAACAATTACACTCTTGGTTCCGTTCCATCGCATCTCCAGAGAGTTTTCAGGAACGGAATAGGTTAACAGCACTACAAAATCAATATAATAAATCTGTTGACAAACAACAATATTCAGATGCCACATTAACAGTATTGTCTAACTTGAATAATCCAATTATTCGAATTCATTTTTTCAACATGTTCCCCATCACACTATCAGATATACTATTTGATACCAAACAATCGGCAGATGACATTATGACTGGTGATGCCGTTTTTATATTTGATTATTTTAACTTTGAAAAAGTTTAACTAAAGTATTGACATTTAACATAATTTGTGTTATGATGTAGAATTGTCGTTATATTATTGAATATATTATGGAAAATTTAGAACAAATATTAAAGTTGTGGGAAAAAGATACAGAAATTGACCAGACCGAACCTGGTAAAGAACTGTTAAAGATACCTAAATTACACAACCAATATCTCTCCATACTTACCAAACACAAAATTGCCTCTAAAAAAGCACACTTTGATTACCTACGTATGCGTAAAGTAAAAATTGAATACTATTCTGGTCGTATGAGCCAAGAAGAATTGGATGCAAATGGATGGGAACCATTTTCATTTGTTTTAAAATCCGATATCAATGCCTACTTAGAAGGTGACTTAGATTTAATTAAGATGTTAGAAAAAAAAGTATACCACGAAGAATGTGTGTCGGTCATTGAATCCATTATGAATGAATTAAAACAAAGAACTTGGCAACTGAGAGATTTTATCTCTTGGGAAAAATTCATAGGTGGTCAGTAATGTCTTTTTTAGTTGCAAATATACCACCAGTTAAGTGTTTTGTTCGTAAAGAGTTCCTTTATAACCATGAAAAAGGTCATGGTGAATTAGAACCTTGTGTATGGATTACTGCCAAGGCAATCAAAGGTCAGGCATTCCGTATTGAATGTATGTTAACCGATTATGGTGCTTTGTTTGATAAGTTACCAATATCTGCATACGTGTGGAAACCTGTTGATGAGTATTTGCCGTTGGATAATCTACAGATATGGGATTGTTTGTCATATGACATGGCGGTAATTGAGAAATCAAATCTACGAGGACTTAAAGTAAAATACTTTGGCAAAGACCGAGTGTTTCATTTTGGAAAATACCTTTTTACGATTGATTTTGCGGCACCAGATTTTAATCGTATTGACACCAGTTTCTCAGAAGGCGTACAAGAACACAAATCGTATAACTTTATTCAATTAGATAATGGCCATTTTGCCTGTCAACCAAACAATCGTTGCCTATGGTATGATGTGTCACTGGTACCTCCTGTAGTTAAAACTCCTGATTTCAAAATACCCACAGAAATTTATTCGGTAGAAAATGTATCTAAGTGGAGTGTTGGTACACCCGATTCATGGTTCTATAAGTTTGATGAAAAAGAATGAGTGATATAGTTATATCCAAAAAAGATGAGGTGTATGCCAAGATAACTTGTGAGAAACATATTTCAAAAGAGTTGTCAGAGTTTTTTACATTCTTTGTTCCTGGTTATCAATTTGTTCCTGCATATCGTAATCGAGTTTGGGATGGAAAAATTCGTTTATATAATTTACAAACAAGCCAAGTTTATCTTGGTCTTTTGCCATACATTGAAGAATTTTGTAATGAAAGAGAATATAAATTTGATTATGGTGATCCAAGGCCTGATATTGAAGATGAATATTCGGCGTATCATGCCAAAAAGTTTATTGATTCTTTAAACATTCATTCTCGTGGTGAATCAATTGAAGTACGAGAACATCAGCTAAATGCTTATATTCACGCCATGCAAAAACGCCGAGCGTTGTTGGTTTCACCAACTGCTTCTGGTAAATCTCTTATCATCTATCTAATCTTTCGACAATTACATCAATATCAAAAACTCAAAGGTCTCATAATTGTTCCTACCACATCGTTAGTCGAACAGTTGTATTCCGATTTTGGTGATTACAATGATAGTGAAATGACAGATGTTCATCGTATCTACCAAGGTAAAGAAAAAGAAACGGATAAACCACTTACTATTTCAACATGGCAATCGTTATATAAAATGCCAAAAGAATATTTTCATCAGTTTGATTATGTTATTGGTGATGAAGCTCACCTTTTTAAAGCACAATCATTAACAACCATATTAACCTCATGTGTCAATGCCAAATATCGTATTGGTCTTACTGGTACTTTAGATGGTACCAAAACACATAAACTGGTATTAGAAGGTTTGTTTGGCACAGTTAAAAAAGTTATTAGCACAAAAGAATTAATTGACAAACAGCAACTTTCAAATTTTGAAATAAAATGTTTAGTGTTAAAACATAGTGATGAGGAATGTTTAAAGGCAAAAGATTATACTTACCCCGAAGAAATTCAATATCTGATATCACATGAAATTAGAAATAAGTTTATTAAAAATCTTGCAGTTAGCTTAGGTAAAAATACACTTGTATTGTATCAAATGGTTGACAAACATGGTAAAATATTGTATGATATGATAAGAGAAACGGAGAAGATTGGTAATAGAAAAGTATTTTTTGTTCATGGTGGTACAGACACAACTGACCGTGAAGATATTAGAAAAATTATGGAAATAGAACAAGATGCTATCGTGGTCGCTTCCTTTGGCACTTTTAGTACTGGTATCAATATTAGAAATTTGCATAATATTATATTTGCAATGCCAACTAAATCGTCTATTAGAACATTACAAAGTATTGGCAGGGGTCTTAGGCAAAATGATGGAAAAGAAATAGCCACATTATATGACATATCAGATGACTTACGATATAAAAAACATATGAATTATACATTAAAACATTTCGTGGAAAGAACTAAGATATATAATGAGGAGAAGTTCCCATTCAAAATATACAAAATAGGACTAAAAAATGGATAATATAAAAATAGTCAGATTAAAGAATGGTGAAGATATTGTTGGACAATTAACAGCCAACGGTATAAGTGCATATGATGTTACTGAGCCTATGACTGTTGGATTAGAATTTCAAGGTAAAGAACTTGGCCTCGTGATGAGGCATTGGTTGCCAATACAATTAATTAAAAAAAATGAAATCATTTTGGAAAAACAAGACATACTTTGTTTAATTGAACCCGCAGATGATTTCTGTGAATATTACGTCAACACAATAAAGAAAATACAAGACTTATTGAAAGCTAAAAAAATGGTACAAGATATGTCTGATGAAGAAATAAATGATGCTTTACAACAATTTGAAGATTTAAATCATAATGGAAATATATTACATTAATACTTTCAACCAAGGACATACTCGACTATACACACTTGTCAAGCGATTGTCAACAACATTAAATGGTAAACATGGCGACTAAACAAAAACATTATATAAACAATGCTGATTTTTTAAAAGCACTCGTTGATTACAAAGAGGCTTGCAACAAAGCCAAAAAAGAAAAGAAACCAAAACCAGCCATACCAAACTATATTGGTGAGTGCTTTATGAAGATAGCAGAGGGTTTATCACATAAACCAAACTTCATTAACTATACATATCGTGATGAAATGATGTCTGATGGTATTGAAAACTGTTTACAATACTTTGATAATTTTGATCCAGCCAAATCAAAAAATCCATTTGCTTATTTTACACAAGTCATTTACTTTGCCTTTTTGCGAAGAATTGGTAAAGAGAAAAAACAAACATATGTCAAATATAAAGCCACAGAACAGATGGGCATCTTAGATGAAATGGAATTAATGGAATTTGAAGATGGTACCACCAAACAATTTGAATTGTATGACAACATAGCCGAATTTATAGGCACATACGAAAAAACAAAAAAAGCCAAAAAAGAAGTGGCAAAAAAATCAAAAGGTATTGAAAAATTTTTAGAGGAATAGTATAATGTACAAAGTTACATATTATCCATCTTTGGATAAAAAAGATGTTTTACTTTTTAAATGGTTTAAAACTCATAGAGAGTCACTGGATTTTTCTAAAAAAATGGACAAAGAGTGTTTATTTGAAATTAAATTCTATGACGAAAATGATCCTAACACACCTACACTTTAGGAGAATTATATAATGTATAAAGTGACATATCTATTAGAAGATTATATTATAACAAAAGAATTTGATAAGTTTGAAGATGCCGCAGTTTTTGGTATCAAACAGCCAGTTGGTTCTATATTAGAGATTAAATATTATGATGACATTGACCACAGAAAACCAGGCCGCAACTAAAGTTGCCATCATTACTGACCAACACTTTGGTGCCCGTAATGATTCAATACATTTCTTAGATTATTATGAGAAATTCTATTCTGGTACTTTCTTTCCAGCTCTTGAAGAACATGGGATTAATACTGTTCTCATTTTAGGTGATACTTTTGATCGTAGAAAGTATGTAAATTTTTATACTTTAAAACGCACTAGAGAAATGTTTTTTGATAAATTGTATGACAAAAACATTCAAGTGCATATGTTGGCTGGTAATCACGACACTTATTTTAAAAATACCAATGAAGTAAATTCAGTTGATTTATTGTTGCAAGAATACAGTAATATCAATGTTATATCTTCTCCACAAACAATCCATTTAAAATATGAGGATACAAATTACGATATCTGTATGATGCCATGGATTTGTCCAGAAAATTACAATAACAGTTTAGCAGAGTTACAAAATACATCTGCTGATATTTGCATGGGACACTTTGAGATTCAAGGATTTGCTATGTATCGTGGTATGCCAAGTCAAGAAGGATTAAGTCGTGAATTATTTAGACGCTTCGATTTTACTTTTAGTGGTCACTATCATCATAGGAGTTCAGCTGACGGTATACATTATCTTGGAAACCCGTATGAACTTACTTGGCAAGATTATAATGACCCTAGAGGCTTTCACATTTTTGATCTTGCTACACGCAATCTTGTTTTTATAAAAAATCCTAATGTAATGTTTCATAGAATCGTTTATGATGACAAGGAAGAATCAATTACTGAGATTACCAATAAAGATGTTAGCAAGTTTACCAATACTTATGTAAAAGTTGTTGTATTGAATAAAACCAACCCCTATTTGTTTGATAAGTTTATGGAAAAATTATATCAAGTTAATCCTGTTGATATTACCATTGCCGAGGACTTTACAGACTTGACAGAAGGCTTAGAAGATGATATGGTTGACCAAGCGGAAGATACTTTAACTATTATTAACAAATACGTGGATAATATCCAAGAAGAACACATTGACAATGGCCGCCTTAAAAATGTATTAAAAGAACTATACGTTGAGGCATTGAATACTGAACAGGCATGATTATATTTGAAAAAGTCCGTTGGAAGAATTTTCTTTCAACAGGCGCCAATTTTACTGAGATTCATCTAACCAAATCACCAAACACACTCATTATTGGCAATAATGGTGCCGGCAAATCAACCATCTTAGATGCGTTATGTTTTGGCCTTTTTGGTAAACCATTTCGTAAAATCAACAAACCACAATTACTAAACTCCATCAATCAAGCTGATTGTCTTGTGGAGATTGAATTTACAATTGGTAAAAAAATGTATAAGGTTATTCGTGGTATTAAACCTAACATGTTTGAAATCTATTGTAATGGTAATCTTGTTGATCAAGATGCTAAAGCAAAAGATTATCAAGAACATCTAGAAAAGTTTATTCTTAAAATAAACTATAAATCATTCACACAAGTGGTGATTTTAGGTTCGGCTTCGTTTGTTCCTTTTATGCAACTATCTCCAGCTGATAGGCGAGCTATCATTGAGGATTTATTGGACATTCAAATCTTTTCATCAATGAATACAATTGTTAAAGAAAAAATGACAGCAATTAAAGATGAAACGGTAAAAAATAAACATCAAATGGATTTGACATCCGAAAGAATCAATTTTCAAAAACAAAATATTGAAGAACATAAGAAACACAATGATGCCGAAATTGAGAAGAAAAAAACAGAAGTGGCCACCAGTAATGCACAAATAGATCAACTTAATAAAGACGTGGCTCTAATACAAAAACACATTAATGTGTTACAAAGTAAGATTGCTGATCAAATGGCTATGCAAAAGAAAAGTGCCAAGTTGGTTCAATACGAATCTAAATTAGAATCTCGTTTAAAAAAACTTGAAAAGGATGTGGTATTTTATCATGACCATGATAATTGTCCTACTTGTAAACAAGGTATTGAACATGAATTTAAAACTCAACAAATTGTTACATTAAGTGAAACAAAAAGCCAAGTTAATACAGCGTTAGAAGATATTGAAAAACAAATTTCTGAAACAAATGATAGAATAGAAAAAATACAAAAAACACTTCAACATATTACGGCACACAATAATGAAATCGTCAAACACAATTCTACTATAACAGCCGTTCTTTCGTATATTACTAAAGTAGAAAAAGAAATTACAGAACTATCTTCCAAAAAAGATTCGTTGGAAGAAGAAAATGCTAAATTAAAAGAGTTGCGTGAAGAACTTAAAGGTTTAATTTCAACTCAAGAACAATTGTCGATTGATAAACAATATTATGAATTCGCTGGAGCACTATTAAAAGATACTGGTATTAAAACCAAAATTATTAAACAATACTTGCCTATTATGAATAAATTAATTAATAAGTATTTGACAGCCATGGATTTTTTTGTAAACTTTAATATCAATGAATCATTTGAAGAAACAATCAAATCAAGGCACCGTGATGAGTTTAGTTATGCCAATTTTTCAGAAGGTGAAAAAATGCGTATTGACTTGGCATTGTTATTTACATGGCGACAGATTGCCAAGTTAAAAAACAGTACTAATACCAATCTATTGATTCTTGATGAGGTATTTGATTCTTCTTTAGATGGTGTTGGCACGGAAGAATTTTTAAAATTAATTCATGACATGGGAACTGACACCAATGTATTTGTTATATCCCACAAAGGCGACCAGTTATTTGATAAATTCAGGTCGATTATTAAATTTGAAAAGAAAAATAATTTTAGTCAGGTGGCGAAATGAGTGTGTTGAGAGAATATACTAATGCAAAACATCGAGAAGCGGAATCTAAACCTTTCGTTCAATATCTTCTTGGTGGAACAATTACAGAAACACATTATGTAATGTATCTACAACAGATGTTTCCTGTTTATGCTATTTTGGAATATTATGCAGAATTGGCTGGTTTAATTCAAGATTTACCGGACATAAAAAGGTCTAATTATATTCTACAGGATTTGTCTGAATTACATTCTGGTTATCCAACCAACAAATACGAAAGCACACAAAAGTACCGTAAACACATAGAAGAATTGTTTTACACACCAGAAAAAAGACACCTTTTGTTGGCACATGTCTATGTTAGACACATGGGCGATTTATATGGCGGAAAGATTATTGCAAAAAGAGTACCTGGTTCTGGCAAAGCATATCAGTTTGAAGATAGGCCCGCATTAATCAAAGCATTAGATGCTAAATTATCCACAGAGTTAGTTGAAGAAGCTTTGCTCGGATTTGAATTGTCCATGGGAATATTTGATGAATTACAGGAGAAAATAAATGAGTGATATAATCACATTTAACACAGAAGATGCAGTAAAAGTTTCTGAACCTAAAAAACAAATTAATATTTTTAAATTGGTGGCAGAAACAGATCCTATTTTAAATGAGGTAATGCCAGAATTTAATTTTAACAATCCACCAGTTAATCCTAGCTTATTTGCATCCACCCTTGTTGAAACATGCAAACACAATCGTGGTTATGGTTTATCAGCAAACCAATGTGGTTTTAGGTATCGAGTATTTGTTATGGGTACCGATGATGATTACGTGGCATTTTTTAATCCAGAAATAATTAATTCTTCAAAAGAAGAAAGCCATATGATAGAAGGATGCCTTTCTTTTCCTTTATTAGGTTTAAGAATTACCAGACCGGCTGAAATAGGAGTTCGATACCAAGATTTTAATGGAGAATGGAAAGGTGCCACCTTTTCTGGCATATCTGCTCGTTGTTTTCAACATGAGCTTGACCACATGAATGGAATAGTTTATACTAGTAAAACTAAACCAATGGCATTGCAATCTGGAATGCAAAAACGAAATAAATTAATGAAGAAATTAAAACTTAAATAATGGCAAAAAAGATTGATACCATAAGTACATTATGGGGTGATGAAGAAGTTGTTGTTTCAACTAAAGAAATTGGAACACCTGAAGAACAATGGGAAGCTTGGCAAAAACAAAATCCTATAGAATCTTTTGAACATATTGATGACCTTACTTTAAAAGAAACTTTAATCTCCGATTTAAGATATGCTTCGGATATGGATGTTCGTGAATATACATTATACCAAAAATGGTGTGAAATCAAAGAAAGATATCCAGTACATGAAGTATCAACTATGTCAGATGGTATTGAAATACAAATAATTGATAAAAAACAAGAAGAACTAATTAAAGAAGTTAAAGAAAACTTTTGGGTACCAGAATCTTCTGATGATTATGAAAAATTAGAACCCGTTATGATTCTTTCCAATGGTACTGGAGTTGAAACTTGGAATGCCATTCGTACTTTTTCTTCTACAATGAAAAATAATAGTAACATTGGTCGTAATCTGTATTATATTTTACAAGATAAAGTTACCAAAAAATATCTTGGTGTCATCTGTATCTCGTCAGACTTTCTGGACTTGACTCCAAGAGATAATGCAATCGGTTGGCCAAGAGATGTCAAAACAAAACAAAACATGATTAACCATACGGCAATTGGTTCTACAATTGTTCCATTACAACCGCTTGGCTATAATTATATGGGTGGTAAATTACTAGCTTTGATGTGCCTATCTGATACCGTTCAAAAAGATTGGAAAGAAAGATATGGTGACACTTTGGTCGGAGTTACCACAACTAGTCTTTATGGAAAAACTAAAGCTGGTGGATTATCACAATATGACGGACTTGAACATTGGAAGGCAATGGGATTTTCTTCAGGCTCGGTTGCTTTTGAACCAACTAGAGAAACTAAAAAAATGGTATTTGACTGGATTAAAAAGAACCACACCAAAAAATATTTTGAATGGTGGGACGCCAAAAATCCTCAAGGACTTCCACTCAAACGAGATCATAAAAATCGTTCTTTGAATTTTGCCTATTCAAAACTTAATATTCCTAAAGAATTAATTCGTACAGAACACCAACGTGGTATCTATTTTAGTCCGCTGTATAATAATACAAACGAATTTCTCCGTAAAGAAATTACGGATGAATCTCTGGTAAAGTCATTTGATACCAGTGAAGAAACATTGGCAAATATTTGGAAAACCAAATATGCCAAAGGTAGAATTAGGCAATTACAAAAGAAAAATAATGTTTCATATGAATCACTCTTTTATGATGACCTTATTTACCTTTCTTGGGAAGAAACCAAGGCAAAGTATTTGCCACAAGTTGGCAGATAAAAATATACCATTATTATACTTGACAGACGCACCTATATAATGTTATGATGTGAGAACTTGCAATACGCAAGGTTATTTTATTAACTTACTATGGAGTTTTATTATGAAAAAGCAATTATCCGCTAAACAAAAGATCGTAAATTACCTAAGCAAATCCGAAGGTTACAACACTTTAACCACAGCACAGGCTCGTGCTCGTTTCGGCATTCAAAACGTATCTGCCCGCATTGACGAATTGCGTCAAGAAGGACATTGCATTTACACCAACACCGTTAAGCGTAGTGATGGTACCAAAGTTAAAGCATATCGCATGGGCAAACCAACCAAATCTATGGTTCGTGCTGCTCTCAGCGCAGGTTACAGCTTTACTGCTTAATCTGTTTTATCGGGAAAGTCGTTGTTAAAACGATTTTCCTTTTTTTTATAATCATGGAGTAAAAATGGAAATTTCAATAAAAAAAGAAGATTTACAAAAGAAAAGCTTGTTCATTGCTACACCAATGTATGGCGGAGTTAACCACGGCCTATACATGAAAGCTTGTCTTGATTTACAAGGTTTATGTTTTCAATATGGCGTACAGGCGAAATTTTCATTCTTGTTTAATGAATCTTTGATTACTAGAGCTCGTAATTATCTCGTTGATGAGTTTCTTAATCGTTCGGATTGTACTCATATGTTGTTTATCGATTCCGATATTCACTTTGAAGCTCGTGATGTTTTGGCTCTTTTAGCCTTAGACAAAGATGTTGCCGGTGGTCCTTATCCTAAGAAAGCAATTAAATGGCGTTCTATTAAACGAGCACTAGAAATGAATCCTCAAATGGATGCTGGCATTTTAGATAAACTTACTGGTGACTATGTATTCAATCCAGTTAAAGGTACACAACAATTTTCTGTAACAGAACCTTTAGAAGTTATGGAAATTGGTACAGGATTTATGATGGTAAAACGTGAAGTGTTTCCTAAATTTGCTGCAGCTTATCCACACCTTAAATATCGTCCCGACCATGTTGGCCAAGCACATTTTGATGGTACTCGTTATATTCATGCTTATTTTGATACTGTAATTGATAAAGACTCTGAGCGTTACCTATCAGAAGATTATATGTTCTGTCAATGGTGGAGAAATATTGGTGGTAAAATCTGGTTGTGTCCTTGGATGAAAACTTCACACATCGGTACATATCATTTCCAAGGAGATATGCCTGCTGTTGCTAATTATGTCGGTGAAATGTAATGGAAGCAGGTCGTAAATTTGATGGTGGCAAACTAGAATATGGTTTATTACCACCATTAGCATTAAAAGAAGTAGTAAAAGTATTAACATTTGGTGCTCAAAAATATGACAGAGATAACTGGAAAAAAGTACCCAATTCAAAGCGTAGGTATTTTGATGCACTGCAAAGGCATACTTGGGCCTGGAAAGAAGGCGAACAATTAGATCCTGAATCTGGTATACATCATTTGGCACATGCTATGTGCTGCTTGATGTTTTTGTATGAACATGATATAATGTATTCTTTAAATAATGGAGATGTAAATGAAGCTATCAAATGAAACACTAACTGTATTAAAAAACTTTTCTACAATCAATCAAGGCATTCAATTTAAAAAAGGCAATAAATTGGCTACAATGGCTGCCACTAAATCTGTGCTTGCCAAAGCTACATTGAAGGATGAATTCCCTCAAGATTTTTGTATTTACGATTTAAATCAATTCTTATCCGTACATTCACTATATAAGGATACAGAACTTGATTTTAACGATATTGATGTGATTTTTAAATCTGGTCGCAGTAAGGTTAAATATCGTAAAACTGAAAAAACTCAAATTGTTGTTCCACCTGAAAAAGAATTAAATCTTCCTAGTGTCGATGCATCTTTTGTTTTAAGTGCGGAAGATTATGATTCTATTTTAAAAACAGCAAGTGTATTACAAACACCCCATGTTTCTATTGAAACCTCGGGCGACAAAATTAATCTAACAACATTTAATGCTGAAGATAATTCTGCTCACACCAACTCAATTGAACTTGGAGTAGGTAACGGAAAAAGTTTTAAAATGGTATTCTTGACTCAGAATTTAAAGATGATTGCCGGTTCTTATGATGTAGAAATTTCATTTAAAGGACTTGCCTCATTTAAAAATACTAAACAAGAAATCCAGTATTGGGTAGCATCAGAATCAAAACATTCTAAATTTGGAGAATAAAAAAATGTTATTAACTTTTACAGAAGCATCAAGCAAAGATCCTATCGCAGTCAATCCTACAGCAGTTAATGCCGTATTCACCGCACCACAAGGTGAGATGAAAGGCAAAACAGTTATAGCGATCGGTGCACAACCAGTTGTAGTTGAAGAGGCTTATTTGGATGTAGTTGGCCAACTCAACGGAGCATTGGCTTAATATGTTAAAGGTTCCAATCGGAACCTTTAAACAACTCAATATTCTGAAAGCAGTATAGAAGTAAAAATATATATTATGGGAGTTTTGAATGGAACATTTATTATGGGTCGAGAAGTATCGGCCGAAAACAATCGAAGATTGTATCCTTCCTGATGCGCTCAAGGAAACTTTTCAGGAGTTCGTTAAGAGAAAAGAGATACCAAATCTTCTTTTATCTGGTACAGCAGGTGTTGGAAAAACAACAGTTGCTAAAGCTTTGTGCAATGAGGTTGGTTGCGATTATATTATCATCAATGGCTCTGACGAGTCTGGCATTGATGTCCTCCGTAACAAAATTAAAAACTATGCTTCTTCAATGTCGCTCATGGGTGGCAGAAAAGTTGTCATCATTGATGAGGCTGATTATCTCAATCCTAATTCAACTCAACCTGCTCTACGGGGAGCCATTGAAGAATTTGCATCAAACTGCTCATTCATCTTCACATGCAATTTCAAAAATCGTATCATTGATCCAATTCACTCCCGCTGTTCTGTTATCGATTTTAAAATCAACGGTTCTAAACCAAAATTGGCGGCACAATTTTTTAAACGGGTTGAAAACATCCTTTCGCAAGAAGGAATCAAATACTCCAAAGACGTTGTTGCCGCAGTCATCACGAAACACTTTCCTGACAATCGAAGAATTCTTAATGAGCTTCAGCGATATTCTGTGTCGGGTGCCATTGATTCTGGCATTCTTTCTAATGTTGCTGATATTCAACTTGAATCCTTAATCAAATCTCTTAAAGAAAAAGACTTTTCATCAGCTCGTAAATGGGTCACAAATAATCTTGATAATGATCCTATAAAAGTTTATCGTAAACTATACGATTCAATGTATGAAGAATTAAAACCGGATTCCGTTCCTCAGTTAGTTTTAATTCTTGCCAAATATCAATATCAATCCGCTTTTGTGGCAGACCACGAAATTAACATGATAGCCTGCTTGACAGAAATCATGGTTGATTGTTCTTTTAGATAGGAAAAATCATGGATCGTTCACAGATGATGGATATTCTTGGCCGTATGGGTGAGAAATATGTTAGCAATTATTTGACTAAAAAGGGTGTTGTTGTTGAGCAAGCACTTAATCATTTTGATAGTAAAAAAGATTTAATGGGTGATGGCAAAACAATCGAAGTAAAAACACAAGTGCCTTTTATCAAAGAAAAAGCAATCACGATTAAACCAAATCAGTTACGCAAATGCCGTGGTGTAGATGAATTATATTTTGTCACCGTCCCGGCAGCTCGACACAATTATAAGTATGCTGGTTGGTTGTTTAAAGTTGATCCTAAATTATTTAAAACAAGAAACTATTATACCAAAGATGGTCGTAATATGGTTTTGATTGACATTGAACAAGAGGCAGTTACACCTATTCAAAAAGTTGATGATAACACTTTGACAGAAATGATGAAATATACGGTATCGGGGTATTAAGATGCCAGATTTATTCAAAGAAATTCTTCCATCTATTTTGGAAAAGAAAAAAAATGTATTTCGTGATGAGTTGGATTATAAAGATTATAACTCCTACATCATCAACCGAGCCTTGTCCTATCATATGGACTGTGTGTTATATGTCAATGAACTAAACAAACATCCAAATCTTGAAAAAGACCTTCAATATCAATATCTTCTAAATACCATCAGACCAATGAAACGGAAATTTCAACCGTGGCAGAAATCAGAGGTCGATAAGAATATAGAATGTGTAAAGGTATATTTTGGTTATTCTAATGAAAAAGCCAAAGAGGCTTTACGAATTCTTACTGACGAACAAATCGCTGAAATAAAAAGAAAAACAGATAAAGGCGGAGTTAAGTAATGATTAATATTACAGATTTGGTTGAAGTGACTTTGAATCAACAAGATGATTTCCTAAAAGTCAGAGAAACCCTCACACGCATTGGCGTGGCATCAAAAAAAGAAAAAATACTATATCAATCGTGCCATATTTTACATAAACAAGGCAGGTATTATATTGTTCATTTTAAAGAATTATTTGCTTTGGATGGAAAGCCAACTGACATTAGTGATAATGACCTTTCTCGTAGAAACGCTATTGCCAATTTGTTAGAAGATTGGGGTTTGGTAGGTTTAGTCAATAAAAAATCCACAGAAGTTCCACAACCAACCTTTTTATCACAAATTAAAATTCTTTCACATAAAGAAAAAGGTGATTGGCAACTTATACCAAAATATAATATTGGTAACAAAGTTAAAACGGATAATTATTAATACCAAAAAAGTATTGACAAATAAAAGCAAATGTGTTATAAATATGGATGTAGGTGCCTTAGGGGCCTACAATTTTGATTAACTCGCTTAAACTAAGGAGCACATAAACATGACTACAAGTCTATTACCTTCCATTTTTGACTTTCACAAGACCCTTGATCCATATACGGTTGGCTTTGACAGTTTCTTTAAAGATATTGAAGAAGTTACCAAAACGATTCAAAAGGCTGTGCCGTCATATCCCCCATACAATATCAAGCAAGTAAGCAAAAACAAGTATGTCATTGAAATGGCAGTTGCTGGTTTTGCCAAGTCTGATATTGAAGTAACACTTGAAGGCAATAAATTGGTCATCAAAGGTTCCGCAAAAGAAAACGATATCAATGAAGAAGAAAATTTCTTATTCAAAGGTATTGCTAACCGTAATTTCACACGTGCATTTACTCTGGCAGATAAGATTGAAATCAAAGATGCCGAAATGGTAAATGGTATGTTACGAGTATGGTTGGAAAATTTTGTGCAAACCCAAGATGCTATTAAGAAGATTGCCATCAAGGAAAAGAAAGATGAATAACTGGTGGCCCGTATCTGATGATGAATGGGAACAGTTGAATTATCCAAAATTTCGGTAAAAATATAGGGGGTTCTTGACAACCCCCTATCTCTATGTTAATATTATATTATGAAATCATTGAAAAAATCTCCTAGACCCGGTTATACCGGCGACAAATCTATCTTAAAAAAGGTTCGTTCAAAAACGAACTCCGATGTCTATTATACCTATTCGAATTGGGATACCAGAGAAATCGAAGGGGTCACTTTTATTCCCGTAGTAAAAGAAATGCCAAATCAAAAACAAAATCAAGTGGTTCACTATATGCGTAAAGATAATGTGGAGTATATAAAATGACATTTCTAACAAATCATCAAATGATGAACAATCAAAAACATATTTTTGACCCAAAAAATAAAAAAGATATAGAATTGTTTAAAACATTTTTATCTCAAAATAAATGGGGTAATCCGTGTCCGTTTATTTTAGAAGAACCATATTTTAATATTCCAGATATGTTAAAAGATAAATTTATCAGACAACAATTAAACATTTCACAACCAATTGGCGAAATTTTAAAATGAATTGGTTAAAGTATTCTGGATGTAATATTATTTTGAAATTAAATCCATTTCATTGGAGATTACATTTTAGTAAAGGTAGTGAAAATGATGCTTGGGAAGTATCAACTTCTTATATTATTGAACTAATGCCATTCACCATACGAATATGGTTTGACGATGGATCTTGGTAAAGATTGGGCCTATAGCTCAGTTGGTTAGAGCAGAGGACTCATAATCCTTTGGTCCCTGGTTCGAGTCCAGGTGGGCCCACCAATATCTGGCTGTAGTTCAATGGATAGAACAGTAGCCTTCTAAGCTATTAATCCAGGTTCGATTCCTGGCGGCCGGACCAAAAAAAAAACAAATATGAAACAAAAATTTATTAATGCTTACATGGATGTGGCAGAACGATTTGCCAAACTGTCATCCGCAAAACGACTACAAGTTGGGGCTATTATTGTCAAAGATGATAGAATTATATCTATTGGATACAATGGTATGCCGGCCGGATGGACCAATGAATGTGAAGAAAAAGAGTATTTTATTGGTAACTTTCCACAAAACTACAAAAACGATGAATGGTTATTTAAAGAAGAAGATGGTGGTATTGGTCGATTAAAAACCAAGGATGAAGTAATCCATGCTGAGGCTAATGCTATCGCCAAACTAGCCAAGAGTAGTGAATCTGGAGATGGATCCACCATGTTCCTGACGCATGCCCCATGTATTCATTGCGCTAAACAAATGTATACCGCTGGTATTAAAAAAGTATATTACCGAAACACCTACAGAGATACTATAGGGCTTGACTTTCTTAGGAAATGTGATATAATGGTCGAGAAAGTAGAGTAATTTATTTCACCTGGTGAAATGAATATTAGTCATAAATAGATAAGGTGTTATAACACCATGTCAATTATTGGGTCAATTTACTAAGGAGAGACCTAATGCAATTAAGTATAGTTGGTTGTCCCGATAAAAAACGTTTCCGACCTTTTGTGAAACGTGCGGCTATCTTTTATGCTGAAAAATTGATGACACCTAAGATGTTGGACAATATATTTGTTCGCATTAAATTTGATTCTAAATTGGATGCTTTGGGATATGCTGGAGTTATTGATTATAATGAGAGCAATAAACCAAGAGAGTTTGAGATAGAGATAAATCCATTAATTGGATCACACGATATTTTAGAAACTTTGGCTCATGAAATGGTTCACATCAAACAATATGTTTATGGTGAAACCAATGAATATGGTACTCGTTGGAGAGGCCAAAGAATCAATACTGAAAATATGGATTATTACGATGAACCATGGGAAATAGAAGCATATGGTTTATCAACAGGTTTGTTTACCAAATTTGCAATTAAAGAAAAGTTATGGGAAGTGTTTTCGGATGTCCGGAATCCGGATGATATACTAAAACCAGAACCTATTGCTTGGAAAAATATACCACAAATAAACATTGACAAGCACCCTATATAATGTTATAGTATTACATATGCGGTCGGGGTATAGAACCAGAGTAGGTGTCCAATCTACTCATCTAGTGCGAATCTAGACCACCGCTCCAAATTCTAAGGACTATATTATGGCAACTTTGAAATCTAAAAACAAAAATCCCATGTTAACGAAAAACGGAAAACCAAAATTAGGTCCGTTAAATGTTGCTCAACTAGAAAAGCTTTTAGAATCTGCTCGTAAAAAACACGCAGCTAAAATTTCTAGAGCACTAGCTAAAAGAAAGTTAACACAACAATTACCTGCGGTTAATTAAAACATAATTGCCCTAATAGCTCAGTTGGTAGAGCAACTGATTTGTAATCAGTAGGTCCCGTGTTCGAGTCATGGTTGGGGCACCAAATTGTCTTGTAGCTCAGTTGGTAGAGCAAATGACTGTTAATCATTGGGTCGCTGGTTCAAGCCCAGCCAAGACAGCCAGTTTTAAAATGAGATATATAATTATAGCGGGGTAGCTCAGAGGTAGAGCATTGGACTCATAATCCAGGGGCCGTAGGTTCGATTCCTTCCCCCGCAACCAACATAAGGAGATAATATGTCAGATGATAAAAAATTTCGTGAAGAACAGTTAAAAAAAGTTCGCAATCTCAAACCTGCAAATATAAAACCTCAAGCAAAGCCAAACTTTGCACCTAAGATGACTGTAATGCGTAAGGCGGGTAGAGGTAGATGACTTCCGATTTAGAAGAATATCGTAAGAGAGCCATGGAATTGTGGTTCAGTAATGGTGGTTCATGCACAGGTGCTGAGCCACCCGAACCAAAAGATATTGATGATGCTATTGCTGAAGATGAAGAATTTAAACGAATAGAAAAACAACAAAAAAAATAAATGGCATATTCAGATAAAGTTATAGACCACT
>Ga0214921_10000329_pt1 | contig 91629 bp, 101 predicted proteins | sample LL1505_MetaG_FD_177992 | JGI IMG/M metagenome (GOLD analysis project Ga0214921, IMG submission 177992) | Freshwater microbial communities from Lake Lanier, Atlanta, Georgia, United States - LL-1505 | ecosystem: Environmental > Aquatic > Freshwater > Lake | place: USA: Georgia | collected... | reverse complement strand
CCTGCACCTGCACCTGCACCTGCACCTGCACCTGCACCTGCACCTGCACCAGCGCCTGCGCCTGCACCTGCACCAGCGCCCGCTACAGAAGGCTCGGGTGGGACGGGCTCAGCTGCAGCGCCGGCAGCAGAGCCAGCGCCAGCTGGGGATGCGGCTCCCCCTGCTGACAACGCGGCGCCTGCTCCGGCAGCAGGCTCACCCGCAGCAGACCCTGCACCGCCACCTCCAACAAGCCCAGGTGCACCCGCACCCGCACCTGCTCCGGCACCCGGCACTGGCGCACCAGAGGCGGCTCCGGCGCCCGCACCAGCGCCGCCGGTTACTGTCGTCAGCGTGGCTGCAGCTCCAGTCGATGCACTGCCCCCGTCTCCCGTTCCGGATACGCCGCCTCCCACGCCTCCCGACGCCGACGACAGCAGCGATCCGGTTCTACAGTCTGTTTCGGATAAACCGGAGCAAGCACCACAAGTTCGGAGGGTGGGCGCAACGATCAATCAGCTGAGCCCACAGATTTCCGTTTCTGTAAGCCCGCCCATTCTCCCGAGCGGAACACCAGGCGTCGATACGCGATACTCGATCGTTGGCAGTCCAATAGGGTGACCGCCGGCTGCCGCGGCGAAGGCGTCCCCGTCTCCACCTGGTTCCGCGCGCATGCAATCTGCTCCAGAGTGTAGCTGCTATTCTTCACGGCCAGTTCCTTCGGCAAGATTGGTAAACAGCCGGAGATATCTCATTCAAACCTGAGGAAGATCGCGGCGTTGCGCATGGCGACCGCGAGGCCGCGGACATCGGCGGTCATCTTCTGGCTGATGGCGAGGCCGGCGGCATCGTCCTTGGCGCTGTTGATGCGTTGGCCGGTCGAGAGGCGCTGCATGGCAAGGCCCATCATGTTATTGGCACTGCGCTGCGCATTCTGGGCGGTCAGCGCGCTGATGTTGGTGTTGATCACAGTCATCTTGGGTTTACTCCCGCTTCCCGCCGCCGCAGAAGGTGCGGGGCGCTGCACTGGAAACGGCACAGCGTGAACTACGCTTAAACGCGTTTGGAAATGGTCCTGATTTGAACGACTTCCCCTTCCCCATTCTGTTTCACAGCCGCGACGTCGTGATCATCGACAAGCCGGCGGGCCTGGCCGTGCACCCGGGGCCGAAAACGCCCCACAGCCTCGAAGATCATCTGCCGGCCCTGGCCAATGGCGGCTTTCTGCCGGTGGCGGCGCACCGGCTCGACCGCGACACGTCGGGCTGTCTGGCCATTGCCCGCACCCGGCGCGGCGCCAAATGGCTGAGCGCGGCGTTCGAGGAGCGCAAGGCCGAAAAGGCGTATTGGGCCATCTTGTCGTCGCTGCCCGCCACGGCCGAAGGGTTGGTGGATGCACCCTTGATCAAGGTTTCAACCGCAGAAACCGGCTGGCGGATGGTGGTGCGCCGCGATGGCAAACCGGCGCGCACGCGTTGGCGCGTGTTGGATGCCGCCACTCGGCTTGTCGAATTCTGCCCCGAAACCGGCCGCACCCACCAGATCCGCGTGCACGCCGCGCGCATCGGCTGCCCGATTGCGGGTGATCCGGTGTATGGCGACGGAATTGGCCCGATGCGGCTGCACGCGCGCAGCCTCGCGATCACCCTGCCCGACGGCCAGCGGCTGGACGCTAACTGCGATCCGCCGGCGGACTGGCCAATTTGACCCGGCCCTGAAAGCCAATGAAATCGCTGTAGTTTTCAGCCAGCACAGCAAGCCGCTCGTGCACCTGGGTTGGCCCGATTTTCTGCACCACGCCATCGACCAGCAGGTTCAGGAGCGAGGCCAGCGCCGAGTTCATGTCCCAGAAATGCCCCAGCGCCACTTCGGCGGTGAGGATGTGCGGCGTCAGATCGCGCGCCCATGGGCAATAGGGATCGGTGATCACCACCAGCGGCCGGCCACTGGCGGCGACGCGTTCGGCGAGCAGGCGGAACTGGCGGGAATAACGGCGCACATCGATGGCCACGAACACATCCTGCGGCCCGGCATCAACAAGCATGTCCATGATGCCGGCCGCCATGTCGAGCCCCTGCACCTGTGGGCGCACATAGGAGAGGTGACGGGCAAAACCGGCGGCAAGCCCGGCCTCGGTCTGGAAGCCGGCGACATGGACGCGCGGGGCCGCCGCAAGCAGCGCCACGACAGTGGCCCATTCCGGGGTTTCGGCCAGACGGTAGACACCGGCGATAGCGGCCGTTTCCGCCTTCAAGCGCGCGTCCGCACTCGGCGCCGGGCGGGTGAGCAGCCACGGCGCATCGCGGGCATCGTCGCGCAGATCGTCCTTCAGCGCAGCCAGATTGTCATAGCCCAAGCTCTTCACCAGCCGCGCCACGGTCATCGCCGAAACGCCGACGCGGTTGCCGATGGAAGCGGCGGTTTCGAACGGCAGTTGATCCAGATTGTCCGCCAGCCAGCCAGCGATCATCCGCTCCGATACGGTGAGATGCTCGTAACGTTCGGCAAGGCGCTGGGCGATACGGCTGCTCATGTGGGATGGATAACAGGCGCGCGGCGCTGTGCAAGCGTGCGCATCAGCCCCCCTTCCGCTTGTCGGGAGGGAACTTATCACTCAAACGCCACGTCCTTCCATTCCTCCCGCACGAACAGCGGCGACTGATCGGCATAGTGCGGCGAGGCGCGGCGGGTGGTGGCGGCGCCGTACTGGTGGATAGAGCGCGATTTTACCGCGCCATTCTTGGGCCATTCCACCAGCATGATGAAGCCATCGCCGTTGTCCGCCACGCGGCGGCCGTCCCCGCCTTGATGAGCATAGATGGCCCGCAGCGTGTCGGGCCCGCCGAACACAGGAAGGTCCTTCGGGCCATGGCGCAGTCGCTGGTAGTCGCCGAGCGGCACGTCGAGCCGGCCGAATGTCGCCTTCAGCGCGTCCACCACTTCGCGCAGCTTGGGCTCGGCCGGCGGCAGCGGATCGCCGCGATAAACCTGGCGGCCAACGCTGGCCATCACCGCCACCGCCAGGCTGTCGGCGGGGCCGATGCCGTTCGCCGTCCAGTCCCAGCGCCTGAGCAGCGCCTGCGCCTCGGCCAGATCGGGCTTGCCCTTGGTGTCCAGCGCCAGCACCGCCAGCATCCATTTCCCGGCCGGCGAGGAGCGGCTGTAGGCCTTGTCGAACTTGATGCGCAGCAGCGCTTCGCGGCTGATTGGGCCATTCACACCGGCAAACAGCTCGGCATAACGGTGCATGCGGTTGGTGGTGTAGGTTTCGATGCCCAGTTCGGGCGCGAAATCGCTGGCCTTCAGATTATCCTCCGGCGCCGTGCTCACCCACGGGATGTTGTTGGCATTGGCCACCCAGCCGGATGAGGGATCGACCACCATCGGATTGGCAACCCACGGCTTGTAACCCGTCCACAATGTGGCAGACGTGTCGCCGGGCAGCACGCCCTTCCAGTCGAAGCCGGGGCGGCGATCAGGGAATTTGGCGTTGTAGAACATGCCGATATGCCCCTCTCGGTCGGCATAGACAAAGTTGGTTGCCGGCACCGCCTGCATCGCCATCACCGCCTGCCATTCGGCGAAATTCTGCGCCTTGTTCAGCCGGTAATATTGTTCGACCTGCGCCACTTCACCAATGCCAGCATGGCGGATGGCAAAAGCGCCTTTGTCGTTCAGGATCACCATGCCGTGCCGGCTGCGATAGACGGTGCGCGGCACCGGCAGCACCAGCGGGCCGAACTTCACCCGCAGCCAGACGCGTTTCGATTCCAGCGGCAGCCACTTGCCGTCGAAGCGATACTGGGTGCCGTCGTCATTCAGCACCAACTTGTACACGTCGATCAGATCAGGCCGGTTCACCGTATTGGCCCAGCCCAGATTCTTGTTGTGGCCCAGCAGCGGGAACGGCGCGCCGGGGAAGTTCGCGCCGGCGAAATCCCAGCCTTCATCCGAATGCACCACCAGTTCCCACCAGGTCACGCCGCCCGCCCACGGCTGGTGGCTGTTGACGATCAGGCGGGTGGTGGCGTCGCCTGACCGCGCCGCCGTTACCGCAAACGCATTGCTGCCACGTTCATCAATCGGGCCGGAATCGCGTGGCGGCAGTTCGCCCTTCACCAGCGGTTCCAGCACGCGCTCCATGCCGAAAAAGAACGGCGAACGCAGCACGAAGCCGGCAACGATATCGCGCCCCGTCACCGGGAACAGGCCCTGCAACCGCTGCTCTTGGGCATGGCTGCGGGCATAATCGTTGAGCCCCTGCGCGTAGGCTTCAACCAGCGCGCGCGTCGCCGGAGACAGGCTCATATAGCCCCGGTCCGCCACGCCGCGCGCATCGAACGCGTGGCCGGCAAAATCGATGCCGGCGCCGTCTTCGCCCAATATCGCCCCGGCGCGGCCGCGCACGGCGGCGAGCACTTCTTCGAGGTTGCGGAAATCATCTTCGGCGTGGGCCAGCGCGATGCCATAGGCAACATCGGCATCGGTCTTGCCATGGATGTGCGGCACGCCCCACTTGTCGCGCTCGATCTTCACCTGCCGCGGCCGCACCGGATCGGCGTCAGGCGGGCTGGCGCTGAACGCGTCCCACGTCGAAAGCCCCACCACCACGGCGGCGATGGCTATGCTGCTCCAGAACAGCGCGGTGAACCAGCGCGGCATCAGCGGGCGTCTTTCACGACCACGCCGCCCTTCACCACCATCTTCACATCACGCAGCAGCGTCACATCGCGGGTGGGATCACCAGCCACCGCGATGATGTCGGCATAGCGGCCGAGTGCGATCTGGCCCACGTCTGCCTCGCGGCCCAGCGCCTCGGCGGCTTTCACCGTAGCGGCGCGGATCGCGTCGATCGGCGTCATCCCCCATTCCACCATCTTGCCGAACTGGCGGGCATTGTCGCCATGCGGATAGACGCCGGCATCGCTGCCGAACGCCATCTTCACGCCGGCCTTCCACGCCGCCTGGAAGGTCTGGCGCTGGCGCAGGCCGACCTCGCGTTCCTTGGCCAGGCTGGATTCCGGCACGCCGTTCTTCGCGCCTTCGGCCAGAATATAATCATCGTTGTAGATATCCATGGAAAACCAGGTGCCGGCTTTCTTGGCCAGCTCGAACGCCTCGGCATCGGCAAAGCTTACATGCTCCACCGTATCGACCCCGGCGCGGATCGCGGCCTTGATGCCGTTGGTGCCGTGGGCGTGGGCCGCCACCTTCAGGCCCAGCATGTGCGCTTCATCCACCAGCGCGCTCATTTCGGCCTGGGTGTATTGCTGAGCGCCCACGCTGGTGCCGATCGAGAACACGCCGCCGGTGGCGCAATACTTGATCACTTCGGCGCCGCGCCGGTGCAGTTCGCGCACCTTCTGGCGCACGCCATCGGGGCCATCGGCGATGCCGGGGCGATCAAAGACATAATTGGCCGGCAGTTCGTTGCTGTCACAATGCCCGCCGGTCGCGCCGATGGCATAGGTGGCTGGCACGATGCGTGGGCCGGGGATGGCGCCGCGCTCGATCGCCATCTTCAGGGCGAGATCGGCATAATCAGCCGCGCCGACATTGCGCACGGTGGTGAAGCCCGCATCAATGGTGCGCTTGGCCATGGCGGTGCCCAGCACGGTCCAGAAGGAAGACGGATAGCGGAGCGCCTGCATCCCCGACAGCGTGGGATCGCTGGTCAGGTGCACGTGCATGTCGATCAGGCCGGGCAGGATAGTCAGCGCGCCCAGGTCGATGCGCTTGCCATCGGTCACCGCCAGTTCGCCCTGCCGGCCCACCTTGGTGATGCGGCCATCCTCAACGACGATGATCGGCTTTTCCATCATCGTGCCGCTGGCCACGTCCAGCATTCGGCCGGCAGTGATCACCACGGTTTCGGCACTGGCCGACACCGATGACATCAAGGCCACAACGGCCAAGGCAATGCGCTTCATCGAAAATCTCCCCTGTCTGCCCTTTCGATAGGGGCAGCCGGGAAGGACGGCAAGCCGATCAGGCGACCATTTGCAGACCGGGTGCCGGCAGCCAAGGCACCGGCTGGCCATCGCCGGTGACCAGTGCCGCCAGGAACTGATCGACACAGCCATCCCAGGCATAGCGGCGGCCGTGCGCCACGCAATCGGCGCGCCGTGCAGACAGCGCAGCGCGCATCGCCTCACCCAGATCATGCGCAACCGCGCCGATGCGACCCGGCGCACGCCCATCGGGACCAAAGCCGCCCTGCCCCACCACATCCAGCGGGCCGGGCACCGGATAGCCGGCCACCGGCGTGCCGCTGGCCAGCGCCTCGATCATCACCAGCCCGAAGGTGTCAGTGCGGCTGGGGAAGGCCAGCACATCGGCACCGGCATAGGAACTGGCCAGCGCCGGGCCGTGCAGGGCGCCGAGGAAATGCGCGCTCGGATATTTGCGCTGCAGGGCATCCAGCGCCGGGCCATCGCCCACCACCAGTTTGTCGCCAGCCCAGGGTGCGGCGAGAAAGGCTTCGATGTTCTTTTCCACCGCCACCCGGCCAACATGCAGCGCCACCGGGCGCTTGAGGCCGGCATATACCGGGTGCGGCGGTGCTTCGGGGCGGAACTGATCAAGATCAACGCCGCGCGACCAGAGCCGCGTCTGGGTGATGCCGTGGCTGGCCAGTTCATCGGCCAGGCGCGGGGTGGCGACCATCACCGCACTGGCCGCGCCGTGGAAGCGGCGCAGCACACGCCACACGCGTTCCGGGTTGATGCCAATGCGCGCCGACACATAATCGGGGAAGCGGGTGTGGAAGCTTGTGGTGAAGGCCATGCCCTGTTTCAGTGCCCAGCCGCGGGCGTGCCAGCCCAGCGGGCCTTCGGTGGCAATGTGCAGCGCATCGGGGGCAAAGGCGCGGATCTGCTTGCCGATCCGGCGCTGCGTGGTCATCGCCAGCCGGATTTCGGGATAGCTGGGCATCGGCACCGACCAGAACTGATCCGGCGAGATCACCTGCACCCGCACACCGCGTTCGGCGAGCAGGCGGATCGTGGTGGACAGCGTGCGGACAACGCCATTGACCTGGGGTTCCCAGGCATCGGTGACGAGTGTGAGCTTGAGCATGACTGTTCCTTCAGGCTGCCATCAGGGCCGGCATGGCGCGCTGATCTGCGGCCTGGCGTGTGTGTTCGGCCCAATCGATGATCTCGATGCGGCCATCTGCGTGCTCGGCCAGCGCCGTGCAGCTTTCGACCCAGTCGCCATCATTCATGTAGGTGATGCCGCCGAACTCGCGGATTTCGGCGGAATGGATGTGGCCGCACACCACGCCATCCAGGCCGCGCAGACGGGCGGCTTCGGCCACGGCTTCTTCAAACCGGCCGATGAAGGCGACGGCGTTCTTCACCTTCTTCTTGATGTGGGCGGAGATCGACCAATAAGGCAGGCCAAGCTGTTGCCGGGCGCGGTTGTAGTGGCGATTGAGTTTCAGCAGCAGTTCGTAGCCAATGTCCCCCGCCCAGGCGAGCCAGCGGTGATAAAGCACGACGCCATCGAATTCATCGCCGTGGCAGACCAGCAGTCGGCGGCCATCTGCGGTGGTGTGAATGGCTTCCAGCGCGATCTCCACCCCACCAAAGCCTAGGCCGGCATAGGGGCGCAGGAATTCATCGTGATTGCCGGGGATGAAGATCACCCTTGTGCCCTTGGCCGCCATCTTCAGCACGCGGCGCACCACATCATTGTGGCGCTGCGGCCAGAACCAGCCGCGCTTCAGCTTCCAGCCATCGATGATGTCGCCGACCAGATAGAGGGTTTCGGGCTGGATCGACTTCAGGAAATCCAGCAACAGATCGGCGTTACAACCCGGCGTGCCGAGGTGGACATCGGAAATCCACACGGTGCGCAGCTTGAGCTTGCCACTGGCGGTGCGCTCATCATCTTCGGACAGAAAGGCCGGGCAAGACAATGGCAGATTGAAGGGCGGGGATGACGATGGAGCCGGCTCACGCCAGAGCAAATGATCAGCAAAATCCAGCGGCAAAGACGCCATCAGTATCCCCTGTCGGTCTATCCTTGCCCGGACGCATTAGCGACAGGCAGTGACAGGGGTGTGGCGATGGCGTTGCAACGATGTGGCGTTATCGTTGCAGTGATGTGTCAGCGATTAGCGAGCCGGTGCTGTTCCCAGGCCAGCGCATGGCCCACCATGGTTTCCAGATCGGCGAAACGCGGCTGCCAGCCCAGCAGCTGGCGCGCCTGACTTTTCGCCACCAGCACCGCCGGATCGCCGGCGCGGCGCGGGCCGTCGTGGCGCGGGATGGCGGTGCCGGAAACGGCTTCGAGCGCATCCAGCACTTCGATCACGCTGGCACCCTGGCCGTAACCCAGGTTGACGGCATGATACTGGCCGGGATCAGCCAAGCAGGCCCGCAACAGCAGGATATGGGCCTCGGCCAGATCGGTGACATGGACATAATCGCGCACGCCGGTGCCATCAGGCGTGGGATAATCGCGGCCGAAGATGGTGAAGCGCTCCCGCTGGCCGGTGAGCACGTGGCAGGCGAGCTCGATCAAATGATGCGGATGCTGGCTGGCCTGACCGGAACGCATCTGCGGATCGGCGCCGCACACGTTGAAATAGCGCGGGCAAGCAACCGATAAGCTGCGGTTGGCGGCCACCATGTCGGCCAGCGCGCGTTCGGCAAAGGCCTTGGACCAGCCATAGGGATTGATCGGCGCGATGGGCGCGGTCACTTCCAGCGGCTGGCCGTCACCGTTCCCGTACACGGCGGCGGTGGAGGAGAGCACGAACGCGCCAATACCGCAGGCCAGCGCGGTTTCCGCCAGCGCCAACGTCTCGCCGAAATTCTCGCGGTAATAGAGCGCCGGTTGTTCCACCGATTCCGCCACCGAGATGCGGGCGGCGAAATGCAGAACAGCGCCAATGCCATGCTCACGGATCACGCGCTCCACCAGCGCATGGTCTCCGGCGCGGCTAGCCACGAAGATCGCGCCGTCCGGCACCAGGCCACGGTTGCCGGTGGACAGATCGTCCAGCACCACCGTCTTCACGCCGCGATCGATCAGCGCCAGCGCGGCGTTGCTGCCGATATAGCCCGCCCCGCCGGTGACCAGCACGGGCGGCAGTTCGGATTCGGGGATCAGCGGCAGCAAGGGACTCATTTCCCTTGCCTAGCCCGGCATGGGCGTCAGCTCAATCGGGAATGCCCTGTTAGCGTAGCGGGCGTGACTTGGCGTGTCGCGGCGTTATGCTGGCCGCATGAGCCGTGATTTTGCCACCTACCCCAGCCTTGCCGGCCGCCGCGTGTTCATCACCGGCGGCGCGACGGGCATCGGCGCGGCGCTGGTAACGGCCTTTGCCGCGCAAGGGGCCGTGGTGGGCCATGTCGATCTGGCGGCCGACGCGGCAGCAGCCCTGGCTGATGGGCTGGCCGCAGCCCCGTGGTTCCGGGCGCTGGACGTGACCGACACGCCAGCGCTGCAGGCGGCCATCGCCGATTTTGCCACGCACGCGGGCGGGCTCGACGTGCTGATCAACAATGTCGCCAACGACAGCCGCCACGATCCGCTCTCCGTTGACGAAGCGCGCTGGCGCGGCCTGATGGCGGTCAATCTCGATTGCGGTTTCTTTGCCACGCAGGCCGCGATCCGCCTGATGCCGGCGGGCGGCAGCATCATCAATTTCTCGTCAATCAACGCACTGCTCGGCCCGGCGGGGATGCCGGCCTATGTCGCGGCGAAATCGGCCATCGTGGGGCTGACCAAGGCATTGGCCCGGCAATATGGGCGGGATGCGATCCGGGTGAACGCCATCCTGCCCGGCTGGGTGGTGACCCAGCGCCAGCTCGATCTGTGGCTGACACTACAGGCCGAGGCCGAATGGATGGAACAGGTGGCGCTGAAACAGCGCATCCTGCCGGAGGACGTCGCCAATCTGGCGCTGTTCCTCGCCGCCGACGACAGCCGGATGATCACCGGGCAAGCCATGGTGATCGACGGCGGCCGGGTCTAGAGCGCGTCCCACGCCGCAACGATGGCGCGGGCATCGGCGGCGATGGCATCAATCGCCTTGCCCGGCGTGAACAATGAGCCGCCCAGCCCGAAGCCGGTCGCCCCAGCGGCGCGATAATCCACCATGTTGCTCGCACCGATGCCGCCCACCAAGAACAGCGGCAGGCCCGGCGGCAGCACGGCGCGCACGGCCTTCACGCCGGCAGGCGGCACCAGTTCGGCCGGGAACAGCTTCAGGCCATGGGCACCAGCCGCGATGGCGGCGAACATTTCGGTGGGAGTGAGCACGCCCGGCAGCGCGATCATGCCGCTGACCACCGCCGCTTCGATCACCGCAGGGTTGCAGTTGGGTGCCACCACCAGCCGCGCACCAATGCCGGCCAGGCTGCGCACCGCGCCGGTATCGAGCACGGTGCCAGCGCCGACCAGTGCAGCATCACCCACCGCCGCAGTAATCGCTTCGATGCTGCTGAACGGGTCGGGCGAGTTCAGCGGCACTTCGATCAGGCTGACGCCGGCGTCAACCAGCGCATGGGCCACGGCAGCGGCGCGTTCCGGCTCCAGCCCGCGCAGGATGGCGATCAAGGGCCGGCGCCCATCAAGAAAATCTCGGCTCATCAGCGCTTCTTGCGCCGGCCCCGGCGGCAGTGCAATCCTGCCCGCCATGCTTGCCCTGTCCAGCCAACCCGCCTTCATCATCCCCGCGCAATGTGTGCTGGCCGAAGGGCCGGTGTGGGATGATCGGGCAGCCTGCCTGTGGTTCACCGATATTCAGCAATCGCAGTTGCTGTGCTGGCATCATGCGTCAAGCCGGCTCGAACGCATTGCCTTGCCCGAACGCCTGGGATCGCTGGCACTCACCGACGACCCACAACGCCTGCTGCTGGCGCTGGCCAATGGCTTTGCACTGTTCACGCCAGCCAGCGGCCACATCGAATGGCTGCACCGGCTGGATCTGGAAGCCCAGGGCATGCGGCTGAACGATGGCCGGGTGGACCGGCAAGGGCGATTCTGGACCGGGGCGATGGTGGAGGACGATGCCCGCGCGCCGGCCGAACGTGGCGCGCTCTACCGGTTTGATCCGCCGGGGACGGCGGCGCCGGAGGCATTGCGCAGCGGTATCTCGATCAGCAATTCGATCTGCTTCTCACCAGATGGCGCGCACGCCTTTTTCGCTGATTCTACCAATGGCCGCATCCTGCGCTATCCCGCCGATGGCCCGCTGGGCGATGGCACGCTATTTGCCCGCACCGAGCCGGGCAGCGCGCCCGATGGTTCAGACGTGGACGCCGATGGCCGGCTGTGGAACGCAGAATGGGGCGGCAGCCGCGTCACCGCCTACAACCCCGATGGCACGATCGCCGGCCGCCTGCCCCTGCCCGTCAGCCAAGTGACCTGCGTGGCTTTTGGCGGACCAGCGCTCGATCTGCTGTTCGTGACCAGCGCCAGCGAAGGGCTGGAGCGTTCAGCGGAGCCGCATGCCGGTGGTGTGCTGGTGTATGAAGGGCCGTTTCAGGGGCTGCCCGCCGGCCGCTTCCGCATCGCCTGAAACAAAAAAGGGCCGGCATTACTGCCGGCCCTTGTTGATCCGTTCGCCGGAACAAAGGATTGGCCCTTCATTCCCATTCCCCTGCAATTCAGAGGACGAAGGTTCGCCGGGACCGAACCTCAACAACAAATGGTCGGGGCGAGAGGATTCGAACCTCCGGCCTCTGCCTCCCGAAGACAGCGCTCTACCAGGCTGAGCTACGCCCCGATCCTTGCGGAAGCGGCGCTATAGCCGCCGCCTTACGCGCGCGCAACCGCTCAAAGCGCGATTTGCAGCATTTTCGTCACGTCCACCAGTTTTTCGCGCGGGGCGCCGGCGCGGGCGGCGGCAACTTCGGCGGCTTCGATCTTCTGCCAGCCGGCAAAATCGCTGACCTTCACACCACGCGTGGCCAGCAGCGCATCGAGGCCCATAGGGCCAGCCTTGCCCGATGCAGTGACGCCATCTTCGACCATCGCCGCCACGACGCTGAAGCCGTCGGGCCGGTTGGTGCCGATGGTGCCTGAAGGCCCACGCCGCGCCCAGCCGCTGGCATAAAGCGCCGGCGCGATCCGGCCAGCATCATCGGTGGGGAAGCGGCCGAGCTTGTCCGACCAGTTCACGCCGGGAATTTCGGCGGTGCGATAGCCGATGCAGGCGATGACCAGCCCGCACGGAATCGCATGAAGTTCGCCGGTGCCCACGGCCTGGCCGTTCTCCAGCCGCGTCGTCTCCACGATCAGGCGTTCGGCCTTGCCATGGCCTTCCACTGCGACCGGGCGGCGGAAGAATTCGAAATTGATCGTTACCGGCTTGTCGCCGCGGGGCAGGCCGGCAAAGCCGCGCAGATGCGTCACCATCTTGCGCTGGCCGGGATCGAGCGCGGCGTCTTCCGCTTCCGGCGGGAAATCGCCCGGCCGCACGACAGGGTGCGCGCGGACAAGGTGACCCAGTTCGCCGGCTTCCTTGGTGGTGAAACTGGCCTGGTGCGGTCCACGCCGGCCGATGATGTGCACATCACGCACGCTGCTTTGCGCCAGCGTCTTCAGCGCGTGATCAGCGATATCAGTGGTGGAAAGTTCGTCCACCGTCTTGGCCAGCACGCGGGCGCAATCGATGGCGACATTGCCGTTGCCGATGATGGCCGCGCCGTGATGCGACAGATCCACCTTCAACCCGGCATGATCGGGATGGCCATTGTACCAGCCAACGAACGCCGCCGAACCAATCACGCCGAGCAGATCATCACCCGGAATGCCGATGGGCTTGTCGTGCGGCGCACCCACCGACAGCACCACTGCATCATACAGCCCGCGCAATTCCTCCACCGACACATCACGGCCCAGCATCACATTGCCCACCAGCCGCGTGCCCGGCGCCAGGTTGGTCCCTTCGTATCGCTTGGTGACCGCCTTGATCGATTGGTGATCCGGCGCCACGCCGGCGCGGATCAGGCCATAGGGCGTGGGCAGGCGATCGATGATGTCGATGCGCACATCCGCGCCCCACTGCTTCTGGGCGGCTTCGGCGGTGTAATATCCGGCCGGGCCGGCACCCACGATGGCGATAGAAAGCGTCAAGTCTCGTCTCCCGGATCTGTGCGGTTCCGCTATGGCTGGCAGCATCGTGGGTCAAGCAGCTTGGGCTTGCCCACCCCCAAGGCCAACTGTCGCGTTGCATGCACCGCCACGCCTGCTAAAGCCGCTGGCATGACTGTCGACCAGAGCCGTATCCGCAATTTCTCGATCATCGCCCATATCGATCATGGGAAATCCACGCTGGCCGATCGCCTGATCCAGACGACCGGCGGGCTGCAATTGCGCGAGATGTCGGAGCAGGTGCTCGACAACATGGATATCGAGAAGGAGCGCGGTATCACCATCAAGGCGCAAACCGTGCGCCTGGATTACCGCGCGTCCGACGGGAAGGATTATATCCTCAACCTGATGGACACGCCCGGCCACGTCGATTTCGCCTATGAAGTCTCGCGCTCCCTCGCCGCCTGCGAAGGCGCGCTGCTGGTGGTGGACGCAGCCCAGGGCGTCGAAGCGCAAACGCTGGCCAACGTCTATCAGAGCATCGAGCATGATCATGAAATCGTGCCGGTGATCAACAAGATCGATCTGCCCTCCGCCGATCCGGAAAAGGTGAAGAAGGAGATCGAGGACATTATCGGCCTCGACGCATCGGGCGCCGTGCTGGCCAGCGCCAAATCCGGCATTGGCATCGTCGAAGTCCTTGAAGCCATCGTCAAACGCATCCCGCCGCCCAAGGGCGATCCCACCAAGCCGCTGAAGGCCATGCTGGTCGATAGCTGGTACGATCCCTATCTCGGCGTCGTCGTGCTGGTGCGCATTATCGATGGCGTCATTAAGAAGGGCCAGCAGATCAAGTTCATGGCGGCGGACTCCATCCACCTGGTGGACCGTGTCGGCGCCTTCCGCCCCAAGATCGAGCAGTTTACGGAACTCGGCCCCGGCGAAATCGGCTTCATCACCGCGCAGATCAAGGAAGTGGCGCAGGCCCGCGTGGGCGACACCATCACCGACGCGAAACGCCCGGCCAACGAAGCCCTGCCCGGCTTCAAGGAAGTGCAGCCGGTCGTGTTCTGCGGCCTGTTCCCCACCGATGCCGCCGATTTCGAAAAACTGCGCGAATCCATCTCGCGCCTGCGCCTGAACGACGCCAGCTTCAGCTTCGAAATGGAAACCAGCGCTGCGCTCGGCTTCGGCTTCCGCTGCGGCTTCCTCGGCCTGCTCCACCTCGAAATCATTCAGGAACGCCTGAGCCGTGAGTACGACCTCGATCTGATCACCACGGCGCCGTCGGTCGTCTATCACATCATGATGCGCGATGGCTCCACGCTGGAACTGCACAACCCCGCCGACATGCCCGATCCGTCATCCATCCTGCAGATCGACGAACCGTGGATCGAAGCCACCATCTACGTGCCGGATGAATATCTCGGCTCCATCCTGAAACTCTGCCAGGATCGGCGCGGCATCCAGAAAAACCTCACCTACGTGGGCGGCCGCGCCCAGGTCGTCTATGAACTGCCGCTCAACGAAGTCGTGTTCGATTTCTACGATCGCCTCAAATCCATCAGCCGCGGCTATGCCAGCTTCGATTATCACCAGATCGGCCACCGCGAAGGCGACCTGGTGAAAATGTCGATCATGGTCAACATGGAGCCCGTCGACGCCCTCTCCATGATCGTCCACCGCAGCGCCGCCGAAGCCCGCGGCCGCCACATGTGCGAACGGATGAAAGACCTCATCCCCCGCCACCTGTTCAAAATCCCGATCCAGGCCGCCATCGGCGGCAAAGTCATCGCCCGCGAAACCATCGCCGCCCTGCGAAAGGACGTCACCGCCAAATGCTACGGCGGCGACGCTTCCCGCAAACGCAAGCTGCTGGACAAGCAGAAGGAAGGCAAAAAGCGGATGCGGCAGTACGGGAATGTGGACATCCCGCAGGAAGCGTTCATCGCGGCGCTGCGGATGGGGGATGATAACTGAGGGTTTTGAAGGGTTAAGCGGGGCCTCCGGCGGGCAGGGTCGCGGACCCTGCACCCGTTTGTTTTGGGCCGGCCCCAACCTCACCCCGGTCATCCCGTGCCTGCCGAGGGACACCCCACCAACCCCACACGTCACCCTGGATTTGATCCTGGGCTCGACTTCCGTTTCGCGGTTACCAAAGGCGAATTGGATTTAGTGTTACCGGGGGGCTTACTGTTTGGGAGTAGGGCTGCGTGAAAACTCATGGGTGCAGGGACTGCGTCCCTGCCCGCCGGAGGCTCCCTTCCTTCCCTCGGTGCAGAGCGCACATCGGGACGCTGTCCTACAGGGCGCTGGCGGCGTTATAATCGGCGTGCGGCCCACCCGGATGTTCTTTCCACGATTGATCTTGTCCAGACGCGCGTGCGCATGTGGAAGAATCTGTAACCTTTGTAACCTACAGCGGCGGAAGGGGCGTGCAGTTCAGGGCTGCAGGGCGCCATCGTGATGCCGCCACAGCTGCACGGCGAAGCGGCCGGCGCTGTCGGTCCAGGCGTGCATGGGCGTCCAGCCACTGGCATGGGCCATCAGCCGGATTTCAGGCGGCGACCATTTGTGGCTGTTTTCGGTGTGGATGGTCTCACCGGCGGCTAGGCGGAAGGTCTGCCCGGCGGCGGTGAACATCGTGTCGCGGCGGGCGACCAGGTGCATTTCGATGCGGCCGAGATTGGCGTTCCAGATGGCGCGGTGGGCGAAATCGTCCACGTGCACCGTGCCGCCCAGTTCGCGGTTGATGCGGTGCAGCAGGTTGCAGTTGAAGGCGGCGGTAACGCCGGCGGCATCATCATAGGCGGCCTCCAGCGTGGCCACGCACTTGCCGGGGCCCGGTGCCAGATCGAAGCCGATCACCAGCCAGCTTTCAGGCCCGAGCAGGCCGGCAAAGCCGCGCAGCAGATCGATGGCCGCGCCGGGGGCCAGGTTGCCGATGGTGGAGCCGGGGAAGAACCCCAGCTTCGGCAGCGCGGCCACAAGCGCCGACAACGCAAAACTGCGGGTGAAATCGGCGACCACCGGCAGGATTGGCAATTCGGGAAACTGCAAGGCCAGGGCGGCAGCCGATTGGTTCAGAAATTCGCCGGAAATGTCCACCGGCACATAGGCCGCCGCATTCAGTGGCCGCAGCAGCAGCGGAGTTTTCGCCGATGAACCCGATCCAAATTCCACCACCGCCTGCCCTGGCCCCACCGCCGCCGCAATGGCCGCGGCATGGTCGGCCAGAATCGTTGTTTCGGTGCGGGTGGGATAATATTCGGGCAGCTGCGTGATCGCTTCAAACAGCGCCGATCCGGCTTCATCATAGAAAAACCGGGCCGGAATGACCTTTTGCGGCTGGGCCAGCCCGGTGAGCACCGCCCGTTCGAAGGCATCGACAGCGGCCGGTCCTGCAGCTTCATACATGTCAGGCATCCCTTGCGAGGCGCAGGCCGGTGAACTGCCAGCGTTGATGGGCTGCGAAGAAATTGCGCACGCTGGCCCGCGAACTGCCGCGCGGCGTGGCGCAGCTGGCGCCTTTCAGCACCATCTGCCCGCTCATGAATTTGCCGTTATACTCGCCCACTGCGCCCGGCGCCGGGCGGAAACCGGGATGCGGCAGAAAGGCCGAAGCCGTCCATTGCCAGCAATCGCCGAACAGCCCGGCGCTGGATCCGTTCGGCAAGACGGCCGCCGCGCCGTCCAGCTGATTGCCGGCTGCAGCGTCCTGATTTTGGGCTGCCACCTCCCATTCGGCTTCGGTGGGGAGGCGTGCCCCGGCCCAGGCTGCAAAGGCGTCGGCTTCATAATGGCTGATGTGCATGACCGGCGCATGCGGTGCCAGCGGCTGCCGCCCGGCCAGTGTCATGCTGGTCCAGCCATCGGCGCCCGCCTGCCAGCGCAGCGGCGCGGTGATCCCATTGCGCTGCACCCAGGCCCAGCCATCCGACAGCCACAACCGCGGATCAGCATAGCCGCCATCGTCGATGAAGGCCTGCCATTCGGCGTTGGTGACCAACGTGCTGGCCAGTTGGAAGGGGCGCAGCAGCACGTCGTGGGCCGGCCCCTCGCAATCAAAGGCAAAGCCGCTGCCCGCATGGCCGATCCGCACGATGCCGCCGGCATGATGTTCCCAGCTTCGGGCGCGCGCCGACGGGCTGATGGGCGCCGCCGCCACATAGGCCGGTTCCAGCGGATTGGCGGCAAACAGATCCAGGATATCGGTCAGCAGCAATTCCTGATGCTGTTGTTCGTGATTGATGCCCAGTTCCACCAGCTCGAGCGCCGCCGGGTCCAGCTGCGGCAGTGCGGCCGTCAGCGCATCATCAACATGGCCGCGCCACGCCAGCACATCGGCCAACGTCGGCCGCGTGAGCATGCCGCGCCGATCGCGTGCATGGCGCGGGCCAACCGCTTCATAATAGCTGTTGAACAGAAAGGCATAGCGTTCATCAAAAATGCGATAGCCCGGCACATTGGCCAGCACGAACGTTTCGAAGAACCAGGTGGTGTGCGCCATATGCCATTTTGCCGGCGAGGCATCGGGCATCGATTGCACACTGGCATCAGCATCCGACAACGGCGCCGCCAGTGCCACGGTTAGGCTACGCGTGCGCTGCAATGCGGGCAGCAGCGACGCCGGATCAGATATTATGGTGCTTGTGTTGGTGGCCATGCGGCGGGGCCCTCCCGATCAGTAAGCGGTTCGCGCCCGGCACCCGAATTTCTCGGCCGGCGGGTCACCCTCGCCACGAGCCAGCACAAAATGCAAGTGCGGCAGCCGGTTGAGATCGTACGACATTGTTGTCAGATACATTTCAGGGCTGCCTGGCAGTGGAAACGGGCTAACGTTCGGCGCGCACGAGAGTTCCGGCAAAAACCGGCAATCAGGCTGGCACCGAATGTCCGTTACACGCCGATGGCAAACGCAGCCCAGGTCGCTGCTTGTGAAAAACCACTACCGTCGCAGCTCAACCCAGTCCAGGCATAAGTCCTTGCATCTAAAGGCCCCTGCCCTTCCCCGTCAGGGCTTGCGCTCGAACACCACCTGCCCCCGAAACAGCGTCATATCCGCCTTCATGTCCTTGATGGCGGCGGTAGGCACCGCATAGGGGTCGCGGTCCCAGACGGCGATATCGGCGGCTTTGCCCACGGCCAGCGTGCCGGCGTTGTCGGCGCGGATGAGGGGGGCGGCCCAGTTGGTGTAGCTTTTCAGCGCGGTGTGGATATCCACGCTTTCGGCGGCGCCGAAGGGGGTTTCGCCCCACACCTTGCCGGAGGTTTCGCGGGCGGTTGAGGACCACAGGCCGAGCCGGGCGGGGAACGGGGTGACTCCGGTATCAGAGCCGCCGCCCCACAGGATGCCGTTCTTCACATAGGTGGCATAGGGGTTGAGGCGCAGGGAGCGGGCCGGGCCCAGGTTGGCGGCGTAGATGTCGCCGATCCACCAAGTAAACGTTGCCTGGGTTTCGGGATAGCCGGAGCCATAGTCGCGTTGCAGGGCGGCCATGGTGGCGATGGCGTGATCGGTGGGTGTGTTGGTGTGGATGATGGAGAGGCGCAGGTCTTTCACGGGGTGGGTTTTCAGCGCGGCGGCATAGCCATCCACCACCCAGTCGATCGCCTTGTCTCCGATGGCGTGGGTGCCGATGCCGATATCGGCGTTGATGAAAATGGCGATCATCTGGCGATATTCTGCTGGATCGATCTGGGGATAGCCGCTGTTGCCCTTGGCGATTTCGATGCGGTGGTGGTTCCATTCTTCATACATCCAGGCCGTGGGCGCGGCGCCGCTGCCATCCATGAAGAGTTTGACGCCGCACACGCTGAGGGAGCTGTTGGAGACGGGGGCGATTTCGGTTTTGGCTTGGCGGATTTCGGCCAGGGCCTTGGTGGCGGTGGCTATGGAACGGCCGCCGGAGAAGAGCACGCAGGCGTTGATCGGGAATTGGCCAGCCTTGGCGAGGCCCAGATAGGCCTGCCAATCCTCGCGGCCGATGCTGGGATCCTTGAAGCCGGTCATGCCTTCTTCGTGCAGGCGGCGGATCATGTGGGAGAGCGCAGCCTGGCGTTGTTCCACCGTGGGTTCGGGGATCAGCCGGGTGATCAGTTCCTGCGCGGTTTCCTTCATCACGCCGGCGGGGCGGCCATCCGGGAGTTTTTCGATGGTGCCGGCGGTGGGGGTTGGGGTGGTGGCAGTGACGCCGGCCATTTTCAGCGCCAGGCCGTTGGCGACGCCATAGTGGCCGGTGGTGTTTTCCAGCCAGACCGGATTGTCGGGGGAGACGGCATCAAGCTCGGCGGCGGTGGGGTAGCGGCCATCGGCGAACTTGCCTTCGTCCCAGCCGACGCCGAGCACCCATTGGCCTTTGGGCGTGGTGGCAACACGGGCTTTGACGGCAACGACCATGTCCTCCACCGACCGCGCACCGGCGAGCGGGATCTGGTTGAGTTCGCCGAGACCGGTGGAGAGGATGTGGGCGTGGGTATCGATCAGGCCGGGCGTGGCAGCGCGGCCCTTCAGGTCGATCACCCTGGTTTTGGGGCCGACCAGTTTGGTGACGGCGGCATCGCTGCCCAGCGCAGCGATCTTGCCGCCGCTGATGGCCAGCGCCTGGACCACGCTGTCCTTGGCGTCGGCAGTGATGATGCGGCCGTGGAGGAGGACGGTATCGGCAGGGGCTGCCAAAGCGGGTGCGGCAATCAACGCCGTTGCTGCCATCAAATGCCTGATCATCGTCTGCCCCCTGCCCGGTTAAGGGGGACAGTCTGGCGAAGTCTGGACGGGCGTCAAGCTTTTGGCGTGCGCCTCAGATATAGCGCCGCGAAATCGCTGTCAGATCGTCGGCCAGATCATAGACCATCGGCTGGCCGGTGGGGATTTCCTCGTGAACGATCTCGTCGTCTGACAGGCCGGAGAGGTGCTTGACGAGGGCGCGCAACGAATTGCCGTGGGCGGCGATGATGACGCGCTTGCCGGCCTCGAGTTCGGGCACGATGGCCTGTTCCCAATAGGGCAGCACGCGGGCAATCGTGTCCTTCAGGCTTTCGGCGCTGGGAATGGCGATGCCGTCGTAGCGGCGATCGGCAGCCAGATCGAATTCGCCGCCGGGTTCCAGCGGCGGCGGCGGCACGTCGAAGCTGCGGCGCCAGATCTTCACCTGGTCCTCGCCATATTTCGCCGCTGTGTCGGCCTTGTTGAGGCCGGTGAGGCCGCCATAGTGGCGCTCATTCAGCTGCCAGTTCTTGGTGACGGGCAGCCACAGCCGGCCCATGGATCCCAGCGCGAGATTGAGTGTCTTGATCGCCCGGCTCTGCACGCTGGTGAAGGCGATATCGAAATCGAGGCCGGCGGCCGCCATGCGCTGGCCAGCGTCGCTGGCTTCGGCGACACCCTGATCGGTGAGGCCCACGTCCCACCAGCCAGTGAAACGGTTTTCAAGGTTCCACTGGCTTTGGCCGTGGCGGAGAAGGACGAGTATTGGCATGGGCGCGGTTTAGCAGGCGCGAGCAGCGTTGCCAGCCCCTCAATTCACCGCGCCTGCGGTCGATCAGAGCGCCAGCTGATCGATTTCGCCGGTGCGGATGCGCACGGCATTGGCAATGGCGGAAACGAAGATCTTGCCATCCCCCACGGTGCCGGTGTGGGCGGCATGGGCGATGGCATCGGTCACGCGCGCCATGTCGTCATCGTCCACCACCACTTCGATCTGCAGCTTGGGTACCAGGTTGAGATTATGTTCGGCACCGCGATATGCTTCGGCCTGGCCCTGCTGGCGGCCGAAACCGCGCACTTCGGTCACGGTCATGCCTTGCACGCCGGCCTGCATCAGGGCCTCGCGCACGTCTTCCAGCCGGAACGGCTTGATGATGGCCGTGATGAGCTTCATGCTGTTTTTCTGGCCCCGAGCGTCATGGCATAAAGCCTGCCGCAGGCGATTTGGTAGCAACATAAGGCGTTTGCCGGTTGCGACGAATGGGCAGGCCGGAACGGCCTTAGAACGGGCGGGCTAACTCGGTTCGGGCGAGATCCAGATCGTCTTCATCCACCATCAGGCGGATGCCCGAAACACCGGGGCCGATCAGGCTGGCGATGCCGGCATCGAACAATATGGCCGGGATACCGGCGGATTCCAGCCGGCTCCGCATGATTTCGGCTTCCACGGGCGAGTAGAGCGTATCGACGCAGGCAAGACCCATCAGCGGTAGGGCAGCAGGTCGGGCGGCGTCACCGGTAGGCCGTCGATGGAACGGTTACGCTCCTGATATTTGGTGAGGCGGGCGGCCGGATCATCTTGCACGAAATATTTTCGCAGGGTCTGGCGTTCTTCCACCAGTGCCATCTTCGGCACGGCCCAGCCGCAGCTGGTCTGGGTGCTGTCCACATCGATCACGAAGATCTGCCGCACACCGCGTTCGATGGTGAATTGCGCGGCCAGCGCGGCCCACTCCGCATCCTGCGGCAGCACCGAGCGGCCGCGGCCATAGATGCGGTAGATCAGCGCCGGTTGGTCGAAGGCGCAGAGCATGATGGTGATGCGGCCATCGGCGGCGAGGTGCGCGTGGGTTTCATTGCCGCTGCCGCCAAAATCGAGATAAGCGCATTGCCGCCCGCCATCGAGGACGCGGAACGTGTCCATGCCCTTGGGGCTAAGGTTGATGCGAGCGCCTTCTGCGGCGGTGGCGACGAAAAACACCGGCTGGCGGGCGATGAAGGCGGCGTGATCGGCGGTAATTTGATCAAAGAATTCCGACATGCAGCCCTCCCTCAGCCAGCTGTGCCACCCACCGTCAATCCATCGACCAGCAGGGTCGGCTGGCCAACGCCGGCCGGCACGCTCTGCCCGCCCTTGCCGCAGATGCCAACGCCTTCATCCAGCGCCATGTCGTTGCCGATGGCACGCACGCGGGTGAGCACGTCGGGGCCGTTGCCGATCAGCGTCGCGCCCTTCAGCGGGCGGCCCAGCCGGCCATTCTCGATCTCATAGGCTTCGGTGCAGGAAAACACGAACTTGCCGCTGGTGATGTCGACCTGGCCGCCGCCGAAGCTCTTGGCGAAAACGCCCTTCTTCACGCTGGACAAAATGGCGCCAGGGTCTTCGCTCCCGCCCAGCATGAAGGTGTTGGTCATGCGCGGCATCGGGGCGTGGGCATAGGATTCGCGCCGGCCGTTGCCGGTGGGGGCAACGCCCATCAGACGAGCGTTGAGGCGATCCTGCATGTAGCCTTTCAGGATGCCATCCTCGATCAGCGTGGTGCGACCGGTGGGCGTGCCTTCATCGTCCACGGTCAGGCTGCCGCGGCGTTGATCGAGGCTGCCATCGTCCACAACCGTGACACCCGGAGCCGCCACGCGTTCGCCGATGCGGCCCGAAAAGGCGCTGGTGCCCTTGCGGTTGAAATCGCCTTCCAGGCCGTGCCCGATGGCTTCGTGCAGCAGGATGCCGGGCCAGCCGGGGCCGAGCACCACGGTCATCTCGCCGGCCGGGGCATCGACGGAATCAAGGTTCACCAGCGCCTGCGCCAGCGCAATATCGATGGCACCTTCCCAGGCGGCGTCCTGGAACAGCGCGTCATAGAGATAACGCCCACCCAGCCCGTGGAAGCCGGTTTCGCGGCGGCCGTTCTTTTCCGCCACGATCTGCACGTTCATCCGTACCAGCGGCCGCACATCGCGCACGCGGGTGCCGTCGCCGCGCAGGATTTCGACCACGTTCCAGCTGCCGAGCAGGCTGGCCGACACCTGCACCACGCTCGGATCGCGGGCGCGGGCGGCAGCGTCGATCTGCTGCATCAGCGCCACCTTGGCGGAAAAATCCACGCCAGCCAGCGGATTGGCATCGGTATAGCGCCGGGCATTGGTGGGCATCGGCGGCATCGCCATGGTGCCGCCGTGGCCGTCACGCACCACCTTGATGGTGTCGGCAGCGCGCGCGATGGCGGCGTGGGAGAGATCATTGGCGTGGGCAAAGGCAGTCATCTCGCCAGCCACACCGCGCAGGCCAAAACCCTTCACCGTATCGAAGCTGGCCGATTTCAGCCGGCCATCATCAAAGGCGAAACTCTCGGACACGCCATACTGTAGATAGAGCTCACCATCATCGCAGCCGTTCAGCGCGTCAGCGACCTGCGCGGCGGTGCGATCGGGATCAAGCCCGGTATCGGTGTAGAACAGCTGAGTGGCATCAGTTGTGGTCATGACCAAGATATGGGCCAGCCATGGCCAAAGGGAAAGAGGTCAGTCGCCGCAGCCGCCGCAATCAGCCGAACTTGCAGGTGAGCAGCCAGCGTTCACCTGCCCGATCAAAGCTGATGCGGCTGCAATCATCGAGCACATCGCGGCCAATCAGGATCCAAGGGTCGCGGCCGCGCTTTTTCTTGCGGTCAGCCGAAACGGTGATGGTGTCCTCATCGTCGCTTTCGCTGGATGTGCCCTTGGCGGCGGCATCGATGCGGCGCGCGTCGGTTTCCGAGACGCGCACGCTCATCTGGCGCATCGGCAGGCCGGCGATGGTGAGGCCGACCTTTGGAGTCAAACCCTGCATGGGCAGCGCCACACCCGGGAAGGGCCGCCAATACCCAATGCTGTTGGCTCGCCGTGCCAGGCCGGCCGCCATCAAGGCCTCGCCGGCGCGGGCGTTCATCACGGTGGTCGGGCTATTGAGTTCGAGGCTGAGATTGACTGCTTCGTTGCCGATGCGGGTCTTGATCCCGGTTTCACCACTGCCTTTCTTGGCAATCACATAATCGCGGCTGCCCGCCGGGGTTTCGCGCAGGATCACGTCCACCCGGTCCGCCTTCAAGGCTGCGATGGTCAGTATGCCATCCGCATCGGCCGCCACCGGAATGCTCACCCAGATCGCCGGCACCTTTTTCGATGGCAGGCCCGCTGGCGTGAGCGTGGCCAGGTTGAACCGGAAGGTCGCCTTGCCGCCGGGGATCATCGCGTTGCTGAAACTGCCCTTGCCGATCAGGGGAAACGGCTTAAGCTCGGCGCGCGCGGCCGCCGGTTCGTTGAGTACCAACCCCTGATCGAAGCTTAGCGCCATGCGGATGTTGAGCGTGGCATTCTTCACCATGACCGGCAGATAAGGATTGCCGTTGTCACTGGTGCGCAGGGTGAACACCGGCGGCGTGGCGACCTTGGCCGCCTGCACGGGCGCAGCAAGCAGCAGGCACACCAGCGGCGCGAGCGCCTTCATCGCTTGTCGGCCGGGCCGCCCGCCAAGATGAAGCGGCGATCGCAATAACCGCAATCGGCAAAGCCGGTGCTGTCGATCTGGATCCAGACGCGCGGGTGGCCATCACTGCCGCGCTCATCGCCGTCGCAGAACACGCGGGCGGTATCGGCAACATAGGTTTCAGGGGCCGGAAGGGCGAGAGCGCGGGGAGAAGCCATGCGCCATGATTAGCAGCGCTACGCCGCCAAGTCACCATGTCGAAAGGCGCTGCAGCACAACTGTCATGCCAATGCCACGCGATTGCAGCCTGCCGTCGGCACAGCTTCCAAACAATGCTGCACTGCAACATCGCTGTGCCGCCAACATGGGGAATGATATGCGCCGTCTTCTGCTGCTCGCTTCCGCCAGCCTGTTGCCTGCTCTGCCCGCTTTCGCCGCTGATGCCGATCAGATGGCTGAATCGATCGGTGAGGAAATCGTGGTGACGGCGCAAAAGTCCGAGCAGAAATTGAACGACGTGCCGATCACCATCACCGCCTACACCGGGCGTAGCTTGCGCGAGATCGGCGTCACCCAGTTCGATCAGCTTGCCGCCTATGTGCCCGGCCTGAATGTGCAGGAACAATCGCCCAACAACCCCGGCTTCGTGATCCGCGGTATCACGTCGGACACTGGCTCCTCGCAGGGCTCGCCGGCGGTGACGGTTTATCTGAACGGCGTCGATGTCTCCCGCTCGCGCGGTTCCTATTTCGATCTTTATGATCTGGAACGGGTCGAAGTGGTGAAGGGCCCGCAGTCCACCCTGTTCGGTACTGCTGCTGCCGTGGGTGTGGTCAGTGTCATCACCGCCAAGCCGAAGCCCGGTTTCTCCGGCGAAGTGCGCGTGGGCTATGGCAATTATGATCAGCGCCGCATCGATGGCCATATCAACCTGGGCAACGACATCATCGCCCTGCGTGTTGCGGGTGCCATGAAGCTGCGCGACGGCGTGGTGGAAAATATCGCCGGCCGCCCCGGCTCGCAAACGCCGAACGGCCCGCGCGTGGATGATCTGAACGGCCAGGGCCAATATGGCGCCCGCGTCTCGCTGCGCTTCACGCCCACGCCCGATCTCACCGCCGATCTGGTTGCAACCTATGACGGCCAGCGCGCGCCGGGCACTGCCTTCTCATCGGGCACCTTCGCGCCCACCGGCGGGACCACCAGCCCCTACAGCTTCAAGGAAGCCGCCGGTTCACCGTTCGGCGCCGCCGTGCTGGGCGCCGATCAGCCCAGCCTGACGCGCAATGTGTATGACGTGAACCTGAGCCTGAACGCCAAGTTCAGCGACGCCTGGAGCTTCACCACCATCGCCGGCTACCGCAATTTCGACAGCAATGAAGTGTTCGACGCAGACGGCACCCAGGCCTGGTATCTGGAATTCGCCGAAGACGCGCGCGGCGAGCAGATGAGCTTTGAAGGCCGCTTCAACTACGACAGTGAGAAACTGCGCGGCTTCTTCGGTGCCAATTATTTCTGGGAAACCGGCTTCCAGCGCGTGCCGTTCAGTTCAGAAGAAGGCATTTTCCTGCAGTGCGCGGCGCGACTGGTGCCGGGCCTGGCCTGCATCAACAATGCCACCGGTGTGGTGGAAGCCGCCCGCGCCACCGCGATCCTGACCGGCGGCGCGGCCACCGTGCTGCCCTATTCCGCCGAACTGTTCCGCAACTCGGCTGAAATCAGCACATTCAGCGCCTTTGCCGACGTGACGGTGATCCCGGTGCCGCGCCTGGAAATCAACCTGGGCGGCCGTTATCTGAGTGAAGATCGCGACAGCGGCATTTCGACCCGCATTCCCAACTCGGTGATCACCCGCGGCCCGCTGATTGCTGGTGGCGTCAACACCAATGGTGAAGTGCTCGGTGCCTCACGTCGCTTTGATGCCTTCCTGCCGCGCGCCAACATCCTATTCCGCGCCACCGACAACGTGAACCTTTATGCCACCTACTCGCGTGGTCGCCGTTCGCCGGTGGTGCAGGTCAATGCCGGCCGCGTCGGCGGGGTGTTGGCCCCCAACGTGCGGGTGTTCCCGGCCGAACTGCTCGACAATTACGAAGCCGGCGTGAAGGGCACCATCGGCAAGCTCAACTTCAGCGTTGGCGCCTACATCATCAAGTACAAGGATTTCCAGATTTCGGTGCCGCAGCAGGGCGCGCCGGCGCTGATCGTCAATGCTGATGCCAGCAACAAGGGCGTGGAAGCCGAATTCGCCCTGAACCTGTCGGACAATGTGCGGTTGTTTGCCAACGGCGCCTATATCGATGCCCGGGTGAACAATGATGCGCGCTTCGGCAATTTCGCCGGCGATCGCTTCCGCCTGCAATCGGAATGGCAGGGTTCGGCCGGCGCCAATTTCCGGTTGCCGCTGGGTGACAAGATCGAACTGTTTGCCAATCCGAACGTCACCCACCGTTCTGGCGTCTTCTTCGAACTGCCCAACAACCCGGTGACCTCGCAAGGCCCCGTCACCCTGGTCAATCTGCGCGCCGGTATCCGTGATCAGAAGGGCAAGTGGGAAGTCATCGGTTTCGCCAACAACCTGTTCAATCAGGAATATCTGCTCGACGGCGGCAACACTGGCGGCGCGTTCGGTATCCCCACCTTCATCCGCGGTCTGCCGCGCTTGTTTGGCGTGGAAGCGGTTGCACGCTTCTGATGCGTACGGGGCGGGTGGTGTGGTTGGGGGTCGGCCTCCCCTTGCCCCACTTCCCGCCCCGGTCTATCGCGATTGCATGAGCGAAGCTGCCATCAGCCTGAGGGGCCTGACCAAGACCTATGCCGGCGGCAAGCAGGCGCTGAAGGGGATTGATCTCGATATCCCGCGTGGTTCCATCTTCGGCCTGCTTGGCCCCAATGGTGCCGGCAAATCGACGACGATCAATATATTGGCCGGTCTGGTGAACAAAACCGCTGGCAGCGCCCGCATCTGGGGCTTCGACATTGACGAGCATCCGCGCAACGCCAAGGCCAGCATCGGCATCGTGCCGCAGGAACTGGTGTTCGATGCCTTCTTCACGCCGTTTGAAACGCTGGAATTGCAGGCCGGCCTGTTCGGCGTGCCCAAGGCCAAGCGCCGGACGATGGAATTGCTGAAGGCGGTGCGGCTGGACGACAAGGCGCATGTCTATTCGCGCACCTTGTCGGGCGGCATGAAGCGCCGGCTGCTGGTGGCAAAGGCGCTGGTGCACAATCCGCCGGTGCTGGTGCTGGATGAACCGACGGCAGGCGTGGATATCGAACTGCGCCAACTGCTGTGGGATTATGTGCGCGAACTGCACAGCATGGGCACCACCATCGTGCTGACCACCCACTATCTGGAAGAAGCCGAAAGCCTGTGCGACCGCATCGCCATCATCAACCATGGCCAGGTGGTGGCCAACGACGAAACGTCAAAGCTGCTTGGCACCACGGGCGACAAGGTGCTGGAAGTGGTGGTGGACCGCGAGCTTGCCGCCGTGCCGCCGGCGCTTGTCGGCTGCAAGGCGGTGGAGCTGAAGGGCCCGCGAACGCTGGTCATCACCTATGACAAGCGTAGCAACAATGCCGGCGCCGTGCTGGCGATGGTGGGTGCTGCCGGGCTGGGCGTGGTGGAGGTTTCCACCCGCGAAGCTGATCTGGAAGATGTGTTCCTGGAGCTGACCAGTGGCAAAAGCGCCGCCGCCTGAGGCTCGCCATTTCGATGCCATCGTGGTGGGTTCCGGTGCGGCCGGGCTGACGGCGGCATTGCACCTGGCCGAACATGGCACGGTGGCCGTGCTGGCCAAGGGCGATCTCGCCGATGGTTCCACAGCCTGGGCACAGGGCGGGATCGCCGCCGTGCTGGATGCCGGCGATACGGTTGCGGCGCATGTGGAAGACACAATGGTGGCCGGTGCCGGGCTCAACCACCGCCCCACGGTTGAATATGTCGCCAGCAATGCATCGGCCGCGATCGACCGGCTGGCGGAATTGGGCGTGCCGTTCAATCCCGGCGAGACCGTGTCCGAACGCTGGCACCTCACGCGCGAAGGCGGCCACAGCCATCGCCGCATCGTGCATGTCGATGATGCCACTGGCTGGGCGGTTTCACAGGCGCTGATCAAGGCGGCGCAGGCGCATCCCAACATCACCTTGGTGCCGCACATGGCCGCGGTCGATCTGATCACTCATCGCCACGTGCTGCACGAACGCTTCCCACAGCGGCGCTGCCACGGCGTCTATGCGCTGGATGTGAAGAAGCGGCATGTCGTGCGCTTTGTCGCGCCGGCCACGGTTCTGGCCACCGGCGGGGCGAGCCGCGTCTATCTTTATTCTACCAACCCCGATGGCGCGACAGGCGACGGCATCGCCATGGCGTGGCGGGCGGGGTGCCGGGTATCGAACATGGAATTCAATCAGTTCCACCCGACCTGCCTTTATCACCCCGAGGTGCGCAATTTCCTGATCACCGAGGCGGCGCGCGGCGAAGGCGGCCACCTGAAACTGCCCGACGGCAGCCGCTTCATGGCGCGTTATGACGACCGGCTGGAACTCGCCCCGCGTGACGTGGTGGCACGGGCCATCGATGCCGAGATGAAGCGGCTTGGCATCCCACATGTACTGCTCGATCTCACCCATCTGGGTGCGGACTTCGTGCGTGCCCATTTCCCCACCATCCATGCCCGACTGCTGGAGCTGGATATCGATTGCACGCAGGTGCCGATCCCGGTGGTGCCGGCGGCGCATTACAGCTGCGGCGGGGTGATGGTGACGCTGGATGGCCGCACCGATCTGGCCGGTCTGTGGGCGGCCGGCGAGGTGACCCAGAGTGGGCTGCACGGCGCCAATCGGCTGGCGTCGAACTCGCTGCTGGAATGCCTGGTGTTCGGTCAGGCCGTGGCTGACGACATTGCCGCGCAAACCGCCCAGAACTCGCCGCGGGTAAAGCCCTGGGATGAAAGCCGGGTGACCGACAGCGACGAGGAAGTGGTGATCGCCCACAATTGGGACGAACTGCGCCGCACCATGTGGGATTATGTCGGCATCGTGCGCACTGATAAAAGGCTGGAACGCGCCGCTCACCGGGTCAAGAATCTGCGCAAGGAAGTGCAGGATTATTACGGCAATTTCCGCATCACCGCCGATCTGATCGAACTGCGCAATCTGGTGACAGTCGCCGATCTGATCGTGCGTTCCGCCCGCCGCCGCCGCGAAAGCCGCGGGTTGCATTACAGCACCGATTATCCGGCCATGGCCGCCGAAGCGGTGGACACCATCCTTGATCCGGTGATGACGCGAGAGGCCTAGGCCGCAGCGCGCCGTGTCAGCGGGAACGGCTGCGGCTGGCCGAACAGCCAGCCCTGGGCGAGATCGCAGCCCAGCCGGGTGAGCAGCTGGCGCTGGGCGTCATTCTCCACCCCTTCAGCCACCACCTGCTTGCCCATCGAATGCGCCAGATCGATGGTGGCGCGAACCACCTGCTGGTTGCCGGCCGATTCCGAAAGGCGGCCGATGAAACTGCGATCAATCTTGACGATGTTGGCCGGCACGTCGCGCAGCTGGATCAGGCTTGCATGACCGGTGCCGAAATCATCCAGCGCCACATTCACGCCGGCATCACGCAGGCATTCCAGCGCCTCGATCAGCGCGCCGCCCAGGCCGCTCATCACCACCGATTCCGTCACTTCCACCACCAACGCATGCGGCGGCACACGGCGGCGGGCCAATTCATCCAGGATGGCGACGGCAGCGGCCGTGCCCTGCAACTGGCTGCCAACGAAATTGATCGCCATGGTCAGATCCCTGCCGTCGCTCCGCAGCCTGCCCAGTTGTTCCAGTGCCGATTTCAACACATGGGCCTGCAACTGGGGCAGCAGCGTTGATTCGCGCAGCACATCGGGGAAATCGCCAGGGGCCAGCAGGCCCAGCCGCGGATGCTGCCAGCGCAGCAGCGCTTCATAGCCAACAAGCGTATCATCCAGTTGCACGACGCGCTGATAATGCAGCAGGAACTGGTTGCCAGCCAGGCCAACGCGGGCTTCCGACAACAGGCGGCTGCGCGCTTCGGCTTCATCAGCCATGCTGCTGTCATAACTGCGCCAGCAGCCGCGGCCCGCCGCCTTGGCCCGGTACAGCGCCAGATCGGCCTGCTTGAAGATGCGGGCCAGAGCCACGCCCTTGTTTTCCGACGAACTGTGGCCAGCGCAGATCGAGATGGTAAGATTATGGCCCGAATGACGCAGCGGAACACCGGACGACAGCGCAATCATCTGGCGCACGGCCGACAGGCGTTCGCGCGCCGCGCCGGTCAGCAGGATCACGAACTCGTCACCGCCAACCCGGGCGATATTGGCTTCGGGGCCGGCCGCTGCTGTCAGCCGTTCTGCCACCGCCACGATCAGCGCATCGCCCGCATCATGGCCGGCCATGTCGTTCGTCTGCTTCAGGAAATCGATATCGATGGCGATCACGTCGATGCCGGAATTGCGGGTCAGCGGCTGTTCCAGCATGTTCTGGAACAGGGCGCGGTTGCCCAGGCCAGTGAGCGCATCAGTGGTGGCCACCCGGAAAAGGGTATCGCGCTCGGCATCGGCGGCATCGGCATCGCGGCGCAGCTGGCGGAAGCGATCGGCAATGGCCAGCGACAGCAGCAGCGATTCCCAGCCGACGGCGGCAAAGCCGGCCAGATCGACCAGATCATCCTGCGGCAGCAGGCTGAAGTTGCGGAAGATGCGCAACACAAGCACGGCCAGCGCCGGCAGCCAACCAGCCAGATAATACCAGATCGCCCGGCTGCCGCGCAGCGCCGCAAAGCCCGAGCCAACCGTGAGCGTGAGCGTGACGATGATCAGCGTGATGTTCAGCAGAAGATCGCCCAGCGCTGCTGGAAACAGCGTGTCGAACGCCGCCAACACTGATGCAAGCGCCACGCCCATGCCGGCAAGCTGGCCAAAATCGATCAGGCGCTGGGGCAACTTTTCCTTCTCGATCAGCGAGAAGAAGAAGGCGGCGCCAGACACCACCATCAGGCCAAGCAGCAGGTAGAAGGTGCGCACCGCCGCCGGCCCGGCCAGGAACGGGAAGATATTGAGGATCGCGCCCGACCACACCAGCAAATAGCCCAGGCTGCCCGCCAGCCACACGACATACCAGCGCTGGAACCCGGTGCGCAGCCAGGTGAGCAGGAACATGTTGTAGACAAAGGCCGAGAACAACATGCCGAGAACCAGGGCGACCTGCACCGTCCAGCGCAGCACATGCGATTCATGGCCGGCGGCATCCATCGCCTTGATGGTGCGCAGCAGGCCCGGCCCGTCCATGTTGCGATAGCCGATCTGGATGGCCGTCACATCAGGGCCCGCCACCGGAATCTGGAAGCGCAGATTGTTGCCCATTGTCCAGTTGCGGCTGAGCTCGAACTGGCCACGGCGGATCACCGCCACCCCATCGCTGTGCACCACCCGGATTTCGATGGCGGTGAAGCGGACATTGTCGATCACCAGATTCCAGCCCGCTGGCATGCGCTGCAGCCGGGCGGGATCGACAGCAAACCACGTCCATTTGCTGGGCATATCCTTGCCCGAACCCGGTGCAATGGGGGTGATGCAGCTGTTGCCCTGGCAGGTCGGAACTTGCCGGTACGCAAGTTGCACGTTCTCAGCTCGCGCTGGTGCCACCAATAGCGCGAAGAACAGCCCCACCACCAATACGATCAGACCCCAAGATCGTTTGGTGAAGGGGGCCAGGCGGCTCATCAGAACCGATGTCGGTCTGCTGCCTTGTCGCAGCATTCCGTCCTTTGCTTACCCCTCGTAAGAGACAAACATACGGGAGAAGCCGTTTAGGAACCATTACCGCCTCGTTCTGATGGCGGCTATTGAGGGTGAAACCCAGACAATTCAGTCCGAATCAGCGCATTAACTGCCGAACATCGACCAGATGCCCCGAAATAGCCGCCGCTGCTGCCATCGCGGGCGACAACAAGTGCGTGCGCGCACCCGGGCCTTGCCGGCCAACGAAATTGCGATTCGAGGTGCTGGCACAGCGCTCGCCGGCCGGCACCTGATCGGGGTTCATGCCCAGGCACATGGAACAGCCCGGCTCACGCCATTCGAAGCCGGCATCAATGAAGATGCGGTCCAACCCTTCGGCTTCGGCCTGGCGCTTCACGAGGCCGGAACCCGGCACCACCAGCGCCTGCCGCACGTTGCCGGCCACCTTGCGGCCGCGCACCACATCGGCAGCCACGCGCAGATCCTCGATGCGGCTGTTGGTGCAGCTGCCGATGAAGATGTTTTCCACCGGCACATCGGCCATGCGGGTGCCCGGCGTCAGGCCCATATAATCCAGGCTCTTCTGCGCTGCTGCGCGCTTGCCGGCATCGGCGAAGCTGGCCGGATCGGGCACCACATCGGTGATGGCCACCACGTCATCCGGGCTGGTACCCCAGGTGACGAGCGGCGCGATGGCGCTGCCGTCGACGGTGATACGCTTGTCATACGTCGCGCCCGGATCGGTTTTCAGCGTCTTCCACCAGGCCAGCGCCGCCTCCCACGCGTCACCTTGGGGTGCGCGCGGACGACCTTCAACATAGGCGAAGGTCTTTTCATCCGGCGCGATCAGGCCGGCGCGGGCGCCGGCTTCAATCGCCATGTTGCACAGCGTCATCCGCCCTTCCATGGAGAGCGCCTCGATCACCGGGCCGGTATATTCGATGACATGGCCGGCACCGCCGCCCGAACCCAGCACGCCGCACACGGCTAGCGCAACATCCTTGGCGGAGACGGAGAAGCCGAGCTCGCCCGTCACATGCACCTGCAGCGTTTTGGACTGACGCAACAGCAGCGTCTGCGTTGCAAAAACATGCTCCACTTCCGAGGTGCCGATACCAAAGGCCAGCGCGCCGAACGCACCATGGGTGGCGGTGTGGCTGTCCCCACAGACCATAGTGACACCCGGCAGGGTGAAGCCCTGTTCCGGGCCGATGACGTGAACGATGCCCTGTTCCGGCGAATCGATGTTGTAGAGCTCCACCCCGAAATCGGCGCAGTTTTGCACCAGCGCATCGAGTTGTGCCTTCGACATCGGATCGAGGATCGGGAGCCGGCGATCCGTGGTGGGCACGTTGTGATCGGGCACGGCCAGCGTCAGATCGGGCCGGCGCAACCTGCGGCCAGCGATACGCAGCGCCTCAAACGCCTGCGGGGTGGTCACTTCGTGGATGAGGTGACGATCGATGAAGATCAGCGCGGTGCCGTCATCAAGCGACTGGACGACATGATCGTCCCAGATCTTCTGGTAGAGGGTGCGCGGCGTGCTGTTCATGATGCGCGGCTGTGCCAAGGCCGCGCGCCAAAATCCAGCGGCAAATTAGGCGATGTCGCGCAGGGCGGCGATCAGCGTGTCCACCTCGTCCAGCGTGTTATAGTGCGTGAAGCCCACCCGCACCGCGCCGCGATCCCGCAGGCCCAACACGCCGGCCGGTTCCCAGGCGTAATAATAGCCGTTCCAAACGAAGATGTTTCGCGCCGCCAGATCGGCCGCGATGGCATCGGCGCTGTGGCCTTCGATCTCGAACGTGAAGGTCGCCACCCGCTCGTGGAGACGGTTGGCGTTCGCAATGCCGTGCAGTGTCACGCCCGGCACCGTGGCAATGCCCGTGAGGAAACGCCGCATCAATTCGGTCTCGTGCGCCTGCGCCGCCGCTAGGCCCGCCACCAGCCGCTGGCGCAGCGATGCATCACCGCCGACCGTGCCCGCAGCAATGCCCAGCCACGCCATATGTTCGATGGCCGCCGTGGTGCCGGCCATGGCCTCGAAACTGGGCGTGCCGGGCATCAGCCGGGTCGGCATCGCGTCAACCGAGGGGCGGACCTTCAGCGGCCGGATCAGCCCCTGCAAGCGATGCGAGATGTACATGATGCCAAGGTGCGGCCCGAAGAATTTATAGGCCGATGCCGCCATCAGATCGCAGCCGATGGCGCCGACATCCAATGCGATATGCGGGGCAGACTGCACGGCATCGACGATGCTCACGGCGCCCACGGCGCGGGCGGCGGCGCAGACGGCGGTGACATCGTTGATGGTGCCGAGGAAGTTGCTGGCATGACCCACGGCAACGGCGCGGGTGCGTGCGTCGATCAGATCGGGCAGCGTTTCCAGTTTGAGCGCGAACGTCTCGCGATCCCACTCGATAAAGCGCACCTCCACCCCGCGCGCCTCGGCAGCCTGCAACCAGGGCGAGACATTGGCATCATGATCCATGCGGGTGAGCAGGATATTGTCCCCGGCCTGCCACTTGGCGGTAATCAGCGGCGCCATCTGGAAGAACAGGCTGGTGGTGTTGAGGCCGAAGATCACTTCATCCTCGGCGCAGTTGAAGCAGGCTGCGGCAGCGGATACTGCAGCTTCGACGATGGCGCCGGTCGCTACAGACGTGCGGAAGGTGCCGCCATCATTGGCGCAAGCTTCGATCATGGTGCGGCTCATCGCCTCCACGACCCGGCCCGCGACCTGGGTGCCCGCCGGCGCATCGAGATAGAGGCGTGGAAGCCCGCCATCGGCAAGGGCCAGCGCCGGGAAGGCGGCGCGCACGTTGTCCATCGGCAATGTCATGTTGGTCCCCCGCCTGTTGCGGGAGGTTTATTGGCCCACCGCGTCGACGGCGGCAAGCACCGCTTCGGGTTGTGGGCGCTGGCGGTAGTTCGATTCCATCAGCCGCGCGCGGATCACGCCCTTCTTGTCGATCACATAGACCGCCGGCAGCGGCACCCCATGGGCGCGATTACCGGGCGGGTAGGCCGGATCGCGCAACTGCCAGCGATCGATAACCTTCGACTGCGGATCCGATAGCAGCGGCCAGGCCACCTTGCGCTCGGCAGCGAACTTGGCGAGCACGGCTGGATTATCATACGACAGGCCAACCAGTGCGTAACCGCGACTGTTCAGCCCCGCCGCCGCACTCTCGTTCATGGCGATCAACTGCGCCTTGCAGAACGGGCACCACTATGCCGAGCGAAAGAACATCAGCACCGTGCCCTTGCGGCCGGCGAGCTGCTTCAGCGTCCGGGTTTTGCCTGCAATGTCGGCACCTGAAACTGCGGGCGCCTTGTCTCCTACGGCGGGAAAGGCGACGACCGGCGCTGCGATGACGGAAAGGGCGATGAAGGCGGGGAGAATGCGCATGGAAAGTCTTTCGCATGGCAGCCAGCAAAGGTTGCAGCCCTATTCCTCATCAAGCAGCGGCAGTTGCACCTGATCGGCCGGCGGCAGCAGCCCCAGATGCTTCCAGGCCGGGCCGTTCAGCATGCGGCCGCGCGCGGTGCGGGCGATCAGGCCCTGCTGGATCAGGAAGGGCTCGATCACGTCTTCCACCGTGTCGCGCGCTTCCGAAAGGCCGGCGGCGAGCGTTTCAATGCCGACCGGGCCACCGCGATAGATATCGGCGATCATCATCAGGTAACGCCGGTCCATGGCGTCGAGGCCGAGGCGATCGACTTCCAGGCGGCTGAGGGAGGCATCAGCCATGCGGGCGGTGACTTCGGTCTGGCCCGCTGCGGCCGCGAAATCGCGCACGCGGCGCAACAAGCGCCCTGCGATGCGCGGCGTACCACGGGCCCGCGCCGCAATCTCGCGCGCGCCATCAGCAGTGAGCGGCAGTTCAAGCAGCCGCGCCGCGCGGGTGACGACCTGTTCCAGTTCATCGATGGAGTAGAAACTGAGGCGCAGCGGGATACCGAAACGATCGCGCAGCGGTGTCGTCAACAACCCGGCGCGGGTGGTAGCGCCAACCAGGGTGAAGGGCGGCAGATCGATGCGCACGCTGCGCGCCGATGGGCCTTCGCCGATCATGATGTCCAACACCCGGTCTTCCATGGCGGGATAGAGGATTTCCTCCACCGCCGGCGACATGCGGTGGATTTCATCGATGAACAGCACGTCATGCGGTTCGAGATTGGTCAGGATGGCCGCGAGATCGCCGGCCTTGGCGATGACCGGACCTGAGGTTGCACGGAAACCGACGCCCAGTTCGCGCGCCACGATCTGCGCCAGTGTTGTCTTGCCGAGGCCTGGCGGGCCGTGCAGCAACACATGGTCCATCGCCTCGCCGCGCCCGCGGGCGGCGGCAATGAACACGCCGAGATTCTCACGCAAGCCCTGCTGACCGATGAACTCGTCCAAGCCCTTGGGCCGCAGCGCGGCATCGATATCGTCGGGGCGACGTTGCGGGGTGAGATCGGCGGTCATGCGGGTGGGCGTTCCTTACCGCGCACTTTTCTTCAGCGCCACTCGCACCACGTCATTCAGGGCCGCCGCTTCGCCCAGTTCGGCCAGCGCTTCGGAAACCGCGCGGCTGGCGTCCATGGGCCTGAAGCCCAGCGCGGCGAGCGCCGAGACGGCATCCTCCACGACACGCGCGCCGGCCGTCACCGGCAGGGGCGCACCGGCAGCCATCGCGACGCCGCCCAGCTTGCCCTTCAGTTCGTTGGCGATGCGGGCGGCGAGTTTGGGGCCGACCCCGTTGGCACGGGCCAGCGATGCGGAATCACCCGCTGCGACTGCGTGCGCGACCTGATCGGGCGTAAGCACAGAGAGAATGTTGAGCGCCACACGGCCGCCAACGCCCTGCACCGTGATCAGCGCCCGGAAGGCAGCGAGTTCGGATTCGGAAACGCAGCCGAACAGAGTGATGGCGTCTTCCCGCACCTGGGTTTCGATGTGCAGCGCCACCGGCTGCCCCACCGACAGCGAAGCCAGCATGCGGGTGGAGGCCTGCACCAGATAGCCTACGCCGTTCACATCGACGATCACGCTATCGGCCGAAACGCTGTCCACCAATCCCTTGAGCCGCGCGATCACAGCAGGCCCTTTCGCAAACTGGCGCCCAGGTGCGCGTGGGCAATCGCCACGGCGAGCGCGTCTGCCGCATCGGCCCCCACCACTTTCACGCCTGGCAACAACCGCTCCACCATCGCCTGCACCTGATCCTTGCTGGCATTGCCCACCCCGGTCAGCGCCTTCTTCACCAGCCTTGTGGCATATTCTGCCACGGGCAGGCCAGCACGCGCCGAACATAGCAGCACGACGCCGCGCGCCTGCCCCAGTTTCAGCGTCGATTGCGGATTGGCGTTGACGAACACCTCTTCCACGGCAGCTTCGGTGGCGCCGTGGTCGCCGATCACCGTCATCAGGCCGTCATGCAGCGCCACCAGCCGTTCGGCCAGCGGCGCGGTGGCCGACGTTTTCACCGTGCCGTGGGCGATGTGGCGCAGGCGATTGCCCTCAGCCACGACCACGCCCCACCCCGTCGCCGCCAAACCGGGATCGAGGCCGAGGATCAGCCTCACGGTTTGCCGGGCGCTCCGTTGGACAGCGTCACGAACGTTTCGCTGCGCAGTTTCCAGCCCGTGGGCGTGGGCACCCACGCCGCCAGATATTCGCCGCTGAACCGGCCAGTAAGGCTGCCGCCCGACCAATGACCGCGTTCCATCGCGCGCTGCGGCGGCGCGGCGACGGTCACCACGTCGGGCGTGCGCACGAAGCCGAGAAAGCCCGGCGTCTTGAAGGCGCGGGCGAAATAATCGGCCATGGCGTCGGCGCCGATAATGGCTTCGCCGCCGGTGCCGGCAATGCCGACATAGCCTTCACCCAGCGCGGCGCGCACGCCAGCGGCATCGCGGGCGGCGATCGCGGCGTTGTAGGCAGCGCGCGCGGCCTTGATATCGGCAACAGGATCAGCAGCGGCAGGCGTGGCCATGATCATAGCGAGCGCAGCCAGCCCTAGCTTCACAGACTGGCCATCACGTCGTCGGGCACGTCATAATTGCCCCACACGGTCTGCACGTCGTCATCATCGTCCAGCACGTCGATCAGTTTCATCAACTGCGCAGCATCGTCGGCGCCAACAGTGACCATCGTGCCCGGCTTCCACGCCAGCTTCGCCTGACCGCTGTCGCCCAGCACCGGCTCCAGCGCGCGAGCGACGTCGTGCAGATTTTCGATGCTGCACCAGATTTCGTGGCCGTCCTCGCTCGACTGCACATCGTCGGCGCCGGCTTCCAGCGCGGCTTCGAACACGGCATCGGCGCTGCCGGCGCTTGCAGGATAGGCAATCAGGCCCAGCCGCTCGAAGCCGTGGCTCACGCTGCCCGACGCGCCGAGGTTGCCGCCATTCTTGGCCATGGCGGTGCGCACGTTGGTGGCGGTGCGGTTGCGATTGTCGGTGAGGGATTCGATGATCAGCGACACGCCGCCGGGGCCGAAGCCTTCATAGCGCACTTCTTCATAATTCGCGATGTCACCACCCTGCGACTTATCGATGGCGCGCTGGATGTTGTCTTTCGGCATTCCTTCCACGCGGGCAGCGACCACGGCGGCGCGCAGGCGCGGGTTGTTGGCTGGATCGGGCATGCCCATCTTCGCCGCCACGGTGATTTCGCGGGAAAGCTTTGAAAACAAGGCGCTGCGCTTTTTATCCTGCGCGCCCTTGCGGTGCATGATGTTCTTGAATTTGCTGTGGCCGGCCATGATCGTTCAACTGGTTGGAAACGGGATAGCTGCGGCCTTAGCAACCCGCCCGCAAAACGGCAATCAGCCCAGCTTCACTGCGGTACCGACGGCCCCCACCATCAGCATCGAATCCGAAGCGCCCAGGGCGGCATAGCTGATCTGCACGCCGATCACGGCATCGGCGCCCAGCGCCAGCGCGCGATCGGCCATTTCACGCAAGGCTTCCTCGCGGGCGCCCTGCATCACTTCCTCATAAGCGCCGGAACGGCCACCGACGATGTCGCGGATGCCGGCAAAGATATCGCGGAAGATGTTGGCACCCATGATGGCTTCACCGGCGACGACGCCCAGATAGTGGGTGGCCATGCGGCCTTCGACCGTGGGGGTGGTGGTGACGATCAGTTCGGCCATGGCAGCCTCCTTTAGGCCAGAGTGGCCAGCGCCTGTTTCAGCATCACGCCGCACAGATGGGCGCGATATTCGGCACTGGCGTGGATATCGCTGTTGAGGTCATCGGCCGCCAGCACCAGGCTAGTGGTATCGCGGCCGGCGCCCAGCGCGGATTCGGCGTCCGTCCAGCGGAACACGCCCGGCCCGGCGCCCGTGACAGCCACGCGCCAGCCGCCAGCATGGCGGGCGACATAGACGCCGACCATGGCATAGCGCGAGGCCGGGTGGCGGAACTTGGCATAGGATGATTGCTGCGGGATGGCGAAACCCACGCGGGTGATGATCTCGCTTTCGGCCAGCGCCGTGGTGAACATGCCCTGGAAGAAGTCGTCCGCCGCAAAGCTGCCGCGATCGGTTTCGATCACCGCATCCAACGCCAGCGCGGCAGCAGGATAGTCGGCAGCGGGATCATTGTTGGCAATGCTGCCACCCAGCGTGCCGCGGTTGCGCACCTGCGCGTCGCCGATACCGGCGGCGAGGCAAGCAAGGCCCGGAATGTCGGTGGCGCCCGTGGCCACATCGGCATGAAGTGTGGTCGCGCCGATCCACAGGCGATCACCCTCCTTGCTGATGCCGGAAAGTCCAAGGCCGGTCAGGTCCACCAATGCATCGGGCATGCGCAGCCGCGATTTCATGGCAGGGATCAGCGTGTGGCCACCGGCGAGATAGGCGGCTTCGCCATCGGTGCCGGCAAAAGCGGCCGTGGCCGCCGAAACGCTGGCCGGGCGATGCAGAGCAAAATCACGCATTCTGGGCCTCCATCGCTGCCGCGCCGGCCACGATCGCCTTCACGATGTTGATGTAACCCGTGCAGCGGCACAGATTGCCTTCCAACTCGTGCGTCACCAGTTCCGGCGTCAGCTTCGTGCCGTGCTTGCGCACCATTTCCATGCCGGCCATCACCATGCCCGGCGTGCAGAAACCGCATTGCAGGCCGTGGGCTTCGCGGAAGGCCTGCTGCATCGGGTGCAGCGCGTCGGTGCTGCCCAATCCTTCGATGGTGGTGACCTGCGCCCCTTGCGCTTGCGCGGCCAGCATGGTGCAGGCCTTCACCGCCGCACCATCGATCAGCACGTTGCAGGCGCCGCACTGGCTGGTGTCGCAGCCGATGTGGGTGCCGGTCAGCCCCAGCTGGTCGCGCAGCACCTCAACCAACAGGGTGGCGGCGGGTGCCTCCACGCTGTGGTCCTGGCCGTTGATGGTCAGCGTCATCTGCATTGGAGTCCCCCAGTATCGGGCCATTGTGTCTGCAAGCTTAGGGGCGAGGTGGCCCGGCAATCAAGCCCGGCTGGCCATCATCTGCTTCAAGCCTTCAGCTTGCTCGGCAATCGCCTGCGCGCCCAGCGCACTGGCCTTGGCACGGGCCCACCAGGCAGCGAGGCCGGGCTGTGCGGCCACCAGCGCCTTGGTCGGCATCGGACCATCCAATGCATCGAGGAAGAAGAACAGCGGGATCAGCGCCGCATCGGCCTGGGTGAAGCTGTTGCCGCAAGCGAAGGCGTCATCGGCGTTGCGATAATGCTCGATGTAACCCAGTGCCTCGCCCATGCCCTTGAGCGCGTCCGGCACGCCGGCCGGGTTCTCGCGGCCGCGGAACAGACCGCCCAGTTGCGGTACGACATAGCTGTCAGCCAGCCGCACCAGCAACCGCACCTTGGTGGCGCCCACAATGTCGGCCGGGATCAGCTTGGGCCCGGGCAGCGCCAGATCAAGATAATCGGCGATCACCTGACTTTCCGGCAGCGCCAGATCGCCATCAACCAGCAGCGGCATCTTGCCGGTTGGGCAGAGCGCCAGATATTCCGGGCACTTGATGCCGCCTTCAAAATTGCCCAGCTTGACCTCGGCGCCCTTGGCCCGGCTCACCAGCAGTGGCCGCATCACGAAGGGGGAAAGTTTGCCGCCATAAAGAATCATCGTGTCGTCCCCTGATTAGATGCCGATGGCAGCGCGATAGGTTTCCAGCAGCGCTTCGGCTTCCTGCCGCGCCGCCGTTTCCATTTTCCGCAGCCGCACCAGTGTCTTCATCGTCTTGATGTCGAACCCGGTGCCCTTGGCTTCGGCATAGACGTCCTTGATGTCGTCGGCGATGCCCTTCTTTTCCTCTTCCAGCGTTTCGATGCGCTCAATGAACAGGCGCAGCTGGGTGGCGGACACGCTTTCGGTGCCAGAGATCGTCTCGTCGCTCATTTGGGTCCCTGTCTGAAATTGGTTGCCGCAGGGGTTATCGAACCCGCTCATTCTGCGCCAGCGATTCGGCCATGCGGTCCATCTGTTCTTGGCGAGCCGGCTGCTGATGCAGCGCCTTCCACTCGGTCTGGCTCATGCCATAAACATGGGTGCGGCCGTCGTCCTTGCTCAGCGCCAGGCCCAGCTTGTCAGCTTCCTCGTGCAGCCAGTCGCCGAGGCAATTGCGGCAGAAGCCGCTCCAACCCATCAGGTCGATATTCTGCACATCAGTGCGCTGGCGCAAATGCAGCATCAGGCGGCGAAAGGCTGCGGCTTCAAGCCGTTCCCGCACTGCATCATCGGCAAGGATCGTCATGGTGATGTCTCTCTCCTGTGGCACTGCGCGCTATCCGCCGTTAGGGTGACGGCAAATCCGAACGACTGGGACGCAGCATGAGTCGACATCTTCAACCACGGGGCCGCCGGGTCAAGGTGCTTGCCACGTTGGGGCCCGCGTCGGCCACGGAAGCCATGATCAGCCAGCTGCACGCAGCCGGTGCCGATGCCTTCCGCGTGAACATGAGCCACGGCAGCCATGAGAGCCAGGGCAAGTTGATCGCTGCGGTGCGCGCAGTGGAAAAGGCCAACGGCCGCCCGATCGCCATCCTTGCTGATCTGCAGGGGCCGAAATTGCGGGTGGGCCGCGTTGGCGGCGGCGCGGCGGAACTGGTGAAGGGTCAGGCCTTCCGCTTCGATCGCCACACCACGCCGGGCGATGAGAGCCGCGTGTGCTTGCCGCGCAAGGAAATCTTTGCCGCGCTGCGCCCCGGTGCGCGCTTGCTGGTGGATGATGGCAAGATCGTGCTGCGCGCCACCGCCGTTTCGGAAGACGCCATCGATTGCGTGGTGGAGGTGCCCGGCACCATCAAGGACAACAAGGGCGTCAACGTACCCGATGTGGTGGTGCCGCTGCCGGCGCTGACGCCGAAAGACCGCGCTGATCTGTCGTTCGCGCTGGATTGCGGGGTGGACTGGATTGCGCTGAGCTTCGTCCAACGCCCCGAAGACGTGGCCGAAGCCCGCCGGCTGATCGGCGGCCGCGCCGCGCTGCTCGCCAAGATTGAGAAGCCGGCGGCGCTGGAACGGCTGGAAGAGATACTGGAAATCGCCGACGCCGTAATGGTGGCGCGCGGGGATCTGGGCGTTGAACTGCCGCCGCAGAATGTGCCGCCAGCGCAAAAGCGCATCGTTGCCATGGCGCGCAGCCTGGGCAAACCGGTGGTGGTGGCGACGCAGATGCTGGAATCGATGATCACCAGCCCCTCCCCCACGCGCGCCGAAGTGTCGGACGTGGCGACCGCCATCTATGACGGCGCCGATGCCGTGATGCTGTCCGCCGAAAGCGCTGCCGGCGCGTGGCCGGTGGAGGCGGTGAGCATGATGGACGCCATCGCCGCGCAGGTGGAGGCCGATCCGAGCTATCATGGCCGGGTGCATTTCACCGAAGTCGCCGCAGGCCGTTCGACGCCGGCCGCCATCACGGCGGCGGCGGCGGAAATCAGCCGCACCATCGGCGCGCGCGCCATTGCCTGTTTCACTATCTCCGGCTCCACTGCCGGCCGCGCCGCGCGGGAACGGCCTTCGGTGCCGGTGCTGTGCCTCACGCCCAGCCAGACCACGGCGCGGCGCATGGGCCTGGTGTGGGGTGTGCATGCCGTCACCACCTGCGATGTTGGCAGTTTCGAGGAAATGGTGGCCAAATCCAAGCGCATGGCATTGCGGACGGGTCTGGCCAAAGGCGGCGACCCGCTGGTGCTAATCGCCGGCGTGCCCTTTTCGACGCCCGGCACCACCAACGTGGTCCACGTGGTGCGACTGACGGGGGACGAGCTGAAAAATTATTGAGCCAGCAGGCCCAGCCGCGCCAGTTCCGCCGCCAGCAGTTCGTGGCCGGTGAACAGGTGGCCCACAAAGCCGTTGGCCACGGCTGCCGCCACATTTTCGGCGCGGTCATCGATGAAGATCGCTTCACCGGGGCCAAGGCCGAAACGGCGCAGGGCGAGTTGGTAGATCGCGCCATCCGGTTTGGTCAGCCGCTCTTCGCCTGAAACGATGATGTCGGTGAAAAGACCGAACACCGGCCACTCGGCCCGGAACGGTGGCCAGAATTCGTGGCTGAAATTGGTGATGGCAAACAGCGGCACGCAGGCCGCGGCCAGCTGCTCCACCAGTTCGATCATGCCAGGAATGGCACCGGGTACCGTTTCATTGAAGCGGGGGCCATATTGGCGGATCAGTTCGGCCTCGGCCGGGAAGCGGGCGATGAGTTCGGCGCTGGTTTCCGCAAACGGCCGGCCGGCATCATGCTGGAAATGCCAGGCCGGCGTCACAACCTCGGCCAGGAACCAGTCCAGCCGCGCCGGATCGGGAATCAACGGTGCATAGAAAGCGCGCACGTTCCAATCCACCAGCACATTGCCGACATCGAACACCACGGCAGTCGGCGAAATTCTGGCCATGACCAACCCTACAAACAGCAAAACCCCCGCCGAATGGCAGGGGTCTCACAAAGTCAACCTGCCGGCCACAAGGGCCGGCGGCGCGCTTTCAGCCCTGACGGGCCTTGAAGCGACGGTTGGTCTTGTTGATGACATAGGTGCGGCCGCGACGACGCACGATCTGGCAGTCACGGTGGCGGCCCTTGAGGCTCTTGAGGCTGTTGCGGATCTTCATGATCAATCCCGGCAAGTGAATCGGTGGTGAGACGGACGCCGGTCGCTAAGGGAGGCGCTGCGCTTTGTCAACCGCGGTCGCCTGATCCACCCTTGCTTGCCTGCAGCCGAAGTGCGACCAGACGGGGGTATAAGTGCCCCGCGAGTAAAGCCCATGACCCGCCACATGATTTTGCCTGCCCTGCTGGCCGCCTTGATGCTGCCTGCCGCAGCCCACGCCGCGACCGTGAAGGTGGAGGTGACACGTTTCCACATCCTGGCACCGCCGGCGTCGCCGTTGGCAGGCAGCAGCATCATGGTGGAGCCGGCCGATCCGGCGGCGGCATCCTCGCTGCAGTTCGGCGCGCTGGCCGCTGCGGCCAATGCCGAACTGGCCAAGGCGGGCTTCAAACTGGCAGCGGGCGGCCAGCCGGCTGATCATGTCGCGCGGATCAGCCTGACCGGCAGCAGCGAGGTGGTGCGCAAACGCTCCCCTATTTCGATCGGCATCGGCGGCGGCACTGGTGGCTGGAATGGCGGCATTGGCGGCGGTGTGACCTTCCCGGTTGGTGGCGGCACCCGCACTGTGACGGCCGCGCTGATGACGCTGCAGATCCGCCGGGCCAGCGATGGCAGCGCCGTGTGGGAAGGCCGCGCCAGCACCATCGCCCCCAGCATCGATCCGATCAGTGCCGCGCCGGTGCTGCTGCAGGCCCTGCTCAAGGGCTTTCCCGGCCCGAGCGGCCAGAGTGTGACCGTGAAAGTGAAGACCGACCAATGATCAGCATCGACAGCGCGTTTGATTCGGGGAACATCCAGGTCGAGCGGATTTCCGGCCCGCACGAGATTGTGCTGACCATAGGCAAGGACGCGCACAGCAATTTCTATCAATGGTTCCACTTTCGCCTTTCTGGAGCGAAGGACCAGCGCTGCATCATCCGCATCATCGATCTGAACAACTGCGCCTATCCCGGCGGCTGGCCGGGCTATCGCGCCTGCGTGTCGGGAGACCGGCAGACGTGGCGGCGCGCGCCGACCAGTTTCGATCCCAAATCCGCCAATGGCACGCTCACCATCGAAGTGACGCCCAGCGTTGACCAGCTGTGGCTGGCCTATTTTGCGCCGTATTCCCTGGAGCGGCACCATGATCTGATTGCCCGCATCGCCGCCCGGCCCGGCGTGCGCGCCAATGTGCTGGGCCTCAGCCTTGATGGCCGGGCGATTGACCGGCTGATCGTGGGCGATGGCCCCAAGACCGTCTGGCTCTATGCCCGCCAGCATCCGGGCGAGAGCATGGCCGAATGGTGGATGGAAGGTGCGTTGGAGCGATTGACTGACCCACACGACCCGGTGGCGAGGCTGTTGCGCCAACAGGCAACCTTCCACATCGTGCCCAACATGAACCCCGATGGCAGCTTCAGCGGCCATCTGCGCACCAATGCCGCCGGCGTGAACCTCAATCGCGAATGGAATGCGCCGTCGGCGGAAAAATCGCCGGAAGTGCTGTGCGTGCTGGGTGCAATGGACAAGGCCGGCTGCCACCTCGCAATGGATGTGCATGGTGATGAAGCCATCCCGCAGGTGTTCATCGCCGGCTTTGAAGGCATCCCGTCGATCACGCCAAAACAGCTGGCGCTGCTCGCCGATTACAAGGCGCGGCTGGCGCGAATCACGCCGGATTTCCAGACGGCCAAGGGCTATCCCGTCGCCCGCCCCGGCACCGCCAACCTGGCCATGAGCACCAACCAGCTTGCAGAGCGCTTCGGCTGCCTCGCCATGACGCTGGAAATGCCGTTCAAGGACAATGATGACCTGCCTTGCGCCGAGTTTGGCTGGTCGCCGCAGCGTTCGATGCAACTGGGCCGTGATTGCCTCGCGGCGATCATGGAAGTGATGCCCGACCTTGGCTGATTCATGGGGTGACGGCGCGGGGGCGTGCCTCCTATCGTGACCGCCAAAGGGAGACCGTCATGAACTATACCCATATCCTGTTCGAGGAAGCCGAGGGCATCGCCACCCTCACCATCAACCGCCCGCAGGTGATGAACGCGCTCCACGTGGGCGTGATCGAAGAGATGATAGACGCGGTGGACCGGGTGCGCGACGAAGGCACCGCCCGCGTGCTGGTGCTGACCGGCACAGGCCGCGGCTTCTGTTCGGGTGCTGATCTGGCTGGCGGCGGTGCGGGAGGCGGCGCGAAACGCTCGGGCCCGCCCGATGCCGGCGCCGTGCTCGAATCGCACTTTAACCCGCTGCTGGAGCGGTTGTTTGCGCTGCCGGTGCCGTTCATCACCTCGGTCAACGGCGTCGCGGCCGGCGCCGGCTGTTCCTATGCGCTGGCCGGCGACATCGTGATTGCGGCGAAATCCGCCTATTTCCTGCAGGCCTTCGTCAACATCGGGCTGGTGCCCGACGTGGGCTCGACCTGGCTGCTGCCGCGGCTCGCCGGCCGGGCGCGGGCGCAGGCGATGATGATGCTGGGCGAACGCATCCCGGCCGAAACCGCGCTGGATTGGGGCATGGTCTACAAGGTGGTCGATGACGCCGATCTGGCTGCATCCACCCGTGCCGTGGCCGAGAAACTGGCGAAGGGGCCGACCAAATCCTATGCGCTGATCCGTCAGGGGATCCGTGATTGCCTGGATGTGTCGCTGTCCGAAGGCCTGATGGTGGAGCGCCGCAACCAGCTTCTGGCCGGGCGCAGCGCCGATTTCATCGAGGGGGTGAGCGCCTTCCTGCAGAAGCGGCCGGCTGCATTCACCGGCAAATAACTCAATCCATCACCAGCACCGGCTTCACAGCTTTACCGCTGGCCATGTCGGCCACGGCTTCGTTGATCGCGGCAAACGGATACTCTGTCACAAGCGGGGCGTGATTGAAGCGCCCGGCGCGGTGGCGGTCGATCAACCAAGGGATGAAGCTCTGCGGATCGGCATCGCCTTCCACGGCGCCACGCAACGAACGCCCGCCCAGCAGCGTGTTGGGGTTGAACGTGATTTCGGTGCCCGGCGCGGTGACGGCCAGCATGGCGAGTTCCCCCCGGCTGGCCAGCGCCTCCAGACCGGCGCGGATCACGGCTGAGGCCCCGGTGGTATCGACGATGCGATCGATGCCGGTCGCCACCACATCGCGAAGCGCCAGCATCAGGTCGCGGCCATCGGCCAATATGGTGTGCGTCGCGCCCAGTTTCCGGGCGAGGTCCAGCCGTTCGGCGACGCGATCGACCGCGATGATGGTGTGGCAGCCGCGATCAACGGCGGCCAACAGCGCCGCCAGCCCCACTGAACCGGCACCCATCACCGCAAAGGCCTGATCTGCTTGTACGTTCAGCGTGTTGTAGGCGGTGCCAGCCCCCGTCTGCAGGCCGCAACCGAACGGCGCCGCCAGCGCGAAGGGCACATCATCGGCCAGCTTCACCGTGTTGCGCGCATAGGCAATGGCATGATCAGCAAAGCTGGATTGGCCGAAGAAGCCGCCATAGATCGGCTGGCCAGCTTGGCTGAACGGCACCCGGCCATCGGGCAGCACGCCGGCATAGTTCAGCGCCATGAAGTTGACACAATATTGCGGGTGATCATGGCTGCAACTGGGGCAAGCGCCGCAACTGGCATAACTCAGCACCACCCGGTCTCCGGCGGCGACGTTGGTGACACCCGCGCCCACGGCAAGCACCGTGCCGGCGCCTTCGTGGCCCAGCACCTGCGGCAACGGCGTGCCCTGTTCATAGCGCTGCACGCCCACATCGGTGAAACAAATGCCGCACGCCGCCAGCTTGACCAGCACCTGCCCCGGCCCGGGATCGGCCAGCTCCACAATTTCGATGCTGTAGGGCTGCCCTCGTTGGCGCAGCACGGCAGCGCGCGTGGAGGTTGGCATGTCTCATCTCCTTGATCGATTTTTCAACAGTGTCGCGCCGCGGCGCCGGGCTGGCAAGGCGGATTGATGTTCGCAAGCAACCGCCCGGCTTGACCACGCGCCCGCGCCCGTCCAGATACGGCGTTCATGGACACGCCCGCTGCCCCCCAGCCCAGCTTCGAAGACGCCCTGCGCGAGCTTGAAGACATCGTTCGCAAGCTGGAATCGGGCGATCTCAGCCTCGATGACAGCATCGCGCTCTATGAACGCGGCCAGTCACTGAAATCGCTGTGCGAAACCCGGTTGAACGATGCACGCATGCGGATCGAACAGATCCAGCAGAATGCCGCCGGCGAAGCCGTCGCCACCCGCCCCTTTGACGCGCAATAAGGGCGAACGGACATGGTGCAGCCCTCGCTCAGTCTGAAGCCAGCCCTTGATGCCATCGGCAAGGCAATCGATCAGCGTTTCGATCGGCTGCTGGCCGTGCCCGATGACAGCCGCGCTCGCCTGTATGAAGCCATGCGCCATGCGACGATCGGCGGCGGCAAACGCATGCGCCCGCTGCTGGTGATTGCGGCCTGCGATATCTTCCATGTGACACGCGAACAGGCGCTCAGGGTCGCGCTCGCGATCGAGTGCATCCATGTCTACAGCCTGATCCACGACGATCTGCCGTGCATGGACGATGATGACCTGCGCCGCGGGAAGCCCACCGTGCACAAGGCCTTCGATGAAGCCACCGCCGTGCTGGCGGGCGATTGCCTGCATGATCTGGCCTTTGAAATCCTGGCCGATCCTGCCACCCACCAAGATCCAGTCGCCCGGCTGGAACTCATCACCCAACTTGCCGTCCAGTCCGGCCCGGCCGGCATGGCCGGCGGCCAGATGATGGACCTGGTGGCCGGCGACGTGACCTATGATCTGGCCGGCATCACCCGGCTGCAGCAGCTGAAAACCGGCGCACTGATCGTGTGGTGCCTGGAAGCCGGCGCCATTATGGGCCGGGCATCGGAAGCCAACAAGAAAAGCTTGCGCGCCTACGCCCGCGATCTCGGCCTGGCCTTCCAGATCGCCGATGATCTGCTCGACGTGGAAGGCGAATCCGCCAAGACCGGCAAGGCCGTGCAGAAGGATGCCGCCGCCGGCAAGGCGACGTTCGTCTCTCTGCTGGGGGTCGAACGCGCCCGCAGCCAGGCCAATGCCCTGATCGATCAGGCCATCGCCCATCTTTCCGGTTTCGGCCCGGAGGCCGATCTGCTGCGCGCCATTGCGCGTTTCGCTGTCGAGCGTGATCGGTAAGGAGCAAGCCTCATGACCCGTATTGGCGTCTACCCCGGCACCTTCGATCCGATGACCCTTGGGCATATGGACATCATCCGCCGTGGCGCGCGGCTGGTGGACAGGCTGGTGATTGGTGTGGCCACCAACCCATCGAAATCACCGATGTTCACGCTGGCGGAGCGCAAGGCGCAGATCATCCGCGAGACGGCCGACATCCCCAACGTGGACGTTGCCGATTTCGATGAGCTCCTGATGACCTTTGCCGAGCGGTTGAGCGCTACGGTGATCGTGCGCGGCCTGCGCGGTGCCGGCGATTTCGAATATGAGTTCCAGATGACCGGCATGAACCGGGCGCTGAATGACGATATCGAGCAGGTATTTCTGATGGCCGATGTCGCCTTGCAGCCGATCGCTTCACGTCTGGTCAAGGAAATTGCTGTTTATGGTGGCGACATCCGCAAGTTCGTCCCGCCCCGCATCGCTGCCGATGTGGTCGCCAGGGTCGCGGAAACCGGATTGAAAGGCCAATGATGCGATTGCCGTTGCTGATTGCTGCTGTGTTCACTCTGGCTGCCGGACCGGCTCTGGCCCAGCAACAGCGCATCGATCCCAAGGATCTGAAGGCCCCGCCCAAGCTGCCGGAAATGGCGGCGCCGTCCAATATCGCCGGCATGATCGCCCAGGTGGACCAGGAAAATATCCTGGTGCTCGATCTGTCGTCGGGCGGCCGCGTCAAGATCGTCATGCGCCCGGATGTGGCGCCCAAGCATGTGGAGCGCATTCGCACGCTGGCGCGCCAGGGTTTTTACGATGGCACCGTCTTCCACCGCGTGATCGATGGCTTCATGGCGCAGGGCGGTGACCCCACCGGCACCGGCACCGGCGGTTCCAAGCTCGACGATCTGAAGGCCGAATTCAACGATCTGCCGCACGTACGCGGCGCTGCCGCCATGGCGCGTTCGCAAAGCGACGACAGCGCCAACAGCCAGTTTTATATCGTGCTGATGCCGGCGCTGAAGCTGGATCGCACCTACACGGTGTGGGGCCGCGTGGTGGAAGGCATGGCGTATGTGGACGGCATCGAAAAGGGCGAGCCGCCGGAAAATCCCAGCCGCATCATCAAGGCCAGCATCGCGGCCGACAAGGTGCCGCCGCCCGATTTTGCAGCGCTGAAGGCCAAGGCCTCGCCGATTCCGGCGGGTGTGCTGAACCTGCCGCCACCGGCATCCGGCCCGGCAACTACCACGCAATCGGGGCCGCAGCCGCCCCGCTGAGCCCCTCCCTCTTCCTCCGACCAAAGGGCTGTTCCCCCGATGCTGGTTGATGATTTCGATTTCCATTTGCCCGAAGACCGCATTGCGCTGCGGCCGGTGATCCCGCGCGACAGCGCCCGGCTGCTGACCGTACGCGGCAGGGATGTCGGTGTGTTGGACGATCTCCACTTCAGCGATCTGCCCGGCCAGCTGCGCCCTGGCGACGTGCTGGTGGTGAATGACACCCGCGTGATCCCGGCGCAATTGTTCGCCAAGGTGGGCGAAGCCGCCATTGGTGTGACACTGCACAAGCGCGAAACCGGCAACCGCTGGTGGAGTTTCGTCAAGAACGCCCGCCGCCTGAAACCAGGCACCCGCGTGGACTTCAGCCAGGGCGGCAACGCCCTGCTGATCGGCGAGGTGATCGAAAAGGCTGACGAGGGCGGCGTGCTCTGGCAGTTCGAGACGGCAGGCCAGCCGCTGGAATCGGCGTTGCATAGCGTAGGCGAAATGCCGTTGCCGCCCTACATTGCCCGCCGGCGCGGCATCGACGCGCAGGATTTCAGCGATTACCAGACGCTGCACGCCGCCAAGGACGGTGCCGTTGCCGCCCCCACCGCCGGCCTGCATTTCACCCCGCGCCTGTGGTCTGCCCTGCACGCAGCCGGCATCTCGCGCGAGACCGTGACGCTGCACGTGGGTGCCGGCACCTTCCTGCCGGTGAAGGCCGACAGGATCGAAGATCACCAGATGCACGCCGAATGGGGCAGCATCGACGACCAGACCGCGCTGCGCCTCAACGCCGCCAGGGCCACGGGTGGTCGCATCATTGCCGTGGGCACCACCTCCCTGCGCCTGCTCGAATCCGCCGCCGACAAGGGCGGTGCCATCCGGGCTTTTTCTGGGGATACCTCGATCTTCATCACGCCCGGCTATCTCTGGAAAGCCATCGACGGCCTGATCACCAACTTCCACCTGCCGCGCTCGACCTTGTTCATGCTGGTCAGCGCACTGATGGGGTTGGACGTGATGCGCAAGGCCTATGCGCATGCCATTGAAAGCGAATATCGTTTCTACAGTTATGGCGACGGCAGCCTGTTGCTGCCCTGATCACGACGCGGGCAACCGGCGTGGCTGAAGCCGCAGCTCTGCGCAGGTGACAGCAACATATTCATTTTGGTTAAATATTGGCAAATTTCTGTTGTCGAATCGATTCTGCCCGCCCTAGGGTGCGGCCATGGCTGATTATCGCGTTTCCAAAGTCGAAATTCTTCCCGGCAGTGATGGCTATGTGGCCGAACGGCTGGGTGGCAGCGGCTGGTCTGATGTTGCCGTCAACATCATGGCCTATATCCGCCGCAATCAGCACGTGTTCCTGATGGCCACGCCCGAAGGCGACGCGCGGTTCGTGGTGATGCGCGATGCCGCCGGCACGGAATGCCTGGTGGCCACTCTGGCCGATGGCCAGCTTGTGACGCTGAACAGCATGCAGACCGTGGTTCGGCCCGCCCCGGTGCAGCCGGCCCGGCCGCTGTTCCAGCAGCTGTTCCGCTTCCTGGGCGCCGGTTCCCGCCTGTAACCTGGCCGGCCTGCTGGCACGGCGGCGCTCTTGCATCTTCGGCACGGGCGGTGGAAGGCTGCTGGTGCACGGAGAGAAGCCCCGCAATGAGTGTAGCCTTCACCAAGGAATCCGACGCAGAGGCCGTTGCCGCCGATCTGCCTGATCGGCCGATCCCCGCGCACCCCAATCTTGTCACGGCCCGCGGGCTGGCCCGGATCGAAGCCGAACTATCTGCCGCGCGGGCCGCCTATGCCGCCGCGCAAGCCGGAGACCAGATCAGCAGCGACCGCACCGCCATGGCGCGCGCCACCCGTGATCTGCGCTATTGGTCAGCCCGGCGCGCCTCGGCGCAGCTTGTCGAGCCGCGCACCAGCGCTGACAGCATCAGCTTTGGCCACAGTGTCAGCTTCGAACGCGCCGATGGCCGCATCCAGACCTATGCGATCGTTGGCGATGATGAAGCCGATCCGCACCAAGGCAGCGTCAGCTATGTCTCGCCGCTGGCCCGCGCCGTGATGGGCAAGAGCGTTGGCGATGTCGTGACGCTGGCCGGCCACAATGTTGAAATCGTCGCAATCGCCTAAGGCAGCGCGTTCATCGTCCAGTTGGCCAGCACCAGGAAAGCGCTGCCGCCCACAAAGGCATGCGCCGCCAGCGCCGGGCCCAATACATCGGGCCGCGGCTTGGCCATGATGCCGGCGAAGAATCCGGTGACCACGGCAAGCCCCAGCAGCACCAGCGCGATGGCGGCATTGTCGGACAGGGCTTCGTTGCCGCGGCTGATCCGCGTCACCAGCATCACCACTTCCAGCCCGCCAAACCCGGTCAGCAGATGGATGGCCTGCACTGCCTTGGGCGGTCGCTTGCTGCTGAGAAAATACCAGCCCAGCACCAGCCCCAGCGCCACCGTCGTTCCATAGATGATGATCGGCAACCAGACCTGCATCAATGCGCCTCCCTTGGTTCCGGCGGATACACCAGACGGTCGCGGGGTGCCAGTTGCGCCAAATGGCCGATTGGGCATGGCCCATTTTCCAGCTTAAACAGGCCCAATGAGCCCCTCCCCCTTTGCCGGCAGAGATCGCGCCGCGCTGCGAAAGCATTTGTCCAGTTACTGGAAGATGGAGGCCGGCAATGTTCTGCTGGTGCCGCTGATTGTCTGGGCCATGGTGTGGTCGGCCGGGGATGCGCCGGATGCGGCCATGTGGCTGGGTGCGGCGGCCTGTTCGTTTCTGCTGGTCGTCGGCACGGCGGCCTGGCTGCTGGTGCTGGCCGGTCTGGACGGCAAACCGGCGCAGGCCGCAAAGCTGATCGCCTTCTGTGCCCGGGCTGAAATCGTATCGCTGTTGCTCCTCGGCGCCGCCACGTTGGCCGCTGCCAGCGCCGTCATTGCCAGCGGCTGGCCGCCACGCACCCTCGCGGCCGCCGGGCTCACCCTGCTCGGCTGGCTTGAATATGTGAATTACTACCACTGGCAATTGCAGAATTTCGACAGCCAGATCGATGCCAAGCGCCTGGCCGCCGGGCGAGGTCTGCGCCGGGCCCACATGGGCCGCGCGGTGCGGGCCTGGCGGGCGCGCCGGCGCCGGAACTGAACCAGAGTGCGGCGCATTTGCAAGGCCAGCGTGCCGGGGTGGCGCTGCCGGCAAAGGCGCGTATAACCCGTCGCCGTGAACGACGATCTGCGTCTTGATCCGCGCGCCGACGAGGCACCGGACGCGCTGGAAGAGGGCCGGCTGAGCCGCGCCTTTGTCAGCGACGTTGCTGCTGCACTGGACAGCGGCGACGACGATGGGGTGCGCGCGCTGGTCAGCCCGCTGCACCCGGCCGACGTCGCCGATTTGTTTGCCGCCATTCCCGCTGATGCCCGCGTGCCGCTGGCCGACGCGCTGGGCGATCTGCTCAATGCCGAAGTCATCGCCGAACTTGATGATTATGTGCGCGAGGACGTGCTGGACGCGCTGTCGCCCGGCGAAGTGGCCGAGGTCGTCACCCAGCTCGATACCGACGACGCCGTGGCCGTTATCGAGGATCTGGAAGCCGACGAACAGCGCGAGGTGCTGCGCGCGCTGGCCCCAGAAGACCGTGCCGACATCGAAGCCGCCCTGAATTACCCCGATGAATCCGCCGGCCGCCTGATGCAGCGCGACCTGGTGGCGGTGACCGAAACGATGAGCGTGGGCGGGGTGATCGATCGCATCCGCGCCAGCATCGATCCGGCCACCGATTTCTGGGAAATCTTCGTCGTCGATATCGTCGGCCGCCCCATCGGCACCATGCGGCTGTCCTGGCTGCTCACTGCCCCGCCCGATCTGATGGTCGGCGATGTGATGAAGCGGGAGCAGACGCTGATCCCGGTCACAATGGACCAGGAAGAAGTGGCGCTGATCTTCCAGAAATATGCGCTGATTTCCGCCGCCGTGGTGGATGATGCCGGGAAGCTCGTCGGTGTCATCACCGTCGACGACGTGGTGCACATCATCCAGGCCGAAGCCGGCGAAGACGTGCTGAAGCTGTCGGGCGCCGGCGATGGCGACATCAATGAGCCGGTGTTCAGCACCTATCGCACCCGTTCACGCTGGCTGGTCGCCAATCTGATCACCGGGCTGGTTTCGGCCAGCGTGATCGGGGCGTTTTCAGCCAGCATCGAAGCGCTGGTGGCGTTGGCAGCGCTGTCCCCCATCGTTGCCAGCGTGGGCGGCAATGCCGGCAACCAGACAATGGCCGTCACCGTGCGCGCACTCGCCACCAATCAACTGACCGACAGCAACACGCGCCGCACCATCTGGCGCGAAATCCGCGTGGCGTGCCTCAATGGCCTGACGCTTGCCGTGCTGATGGGAATGGGCGTCGTGTTGGTGCTGGGCAATACCAACCTGGGCCTGGTGATCGCGGCGGCAATGTTGTTCAACATTGTGGTTGCCGGGCTGGCCGGGGTGATGGTGCCGCTCACGCTCGACCGGCTGGAGGCCGACCCGGCCGTGGCGTCATCGGTGTTCGTGACGATGATCACCGATTCCATGGGCTTCTTCGCCTTCCTCGGCCTCGCCACGCTGGTGGGCGTCCAGTACCTCGGCTGATGCTGCATCTTACGAAAGTGGCCGCCGGCTGCACCGATATCGAGACGTTGGCGGCGCGGCAGGCGCATTGGTGGGGCGCGGGCCGTGCCGGTGCCCACACCCGCTTCATGCCGAAACGCGCCGAAGAACTGATCGGCGGGTCAATCTTCTGGATCATCGGCCATCGGCTGGTGGCGCGGCAGATGATCCTGTCCATCGCCATGGCCAGCACCGATTGGGGGCCAAAATGCGCAATCGAACTGCAGCCAGGCCCGGTGCCGGTACAGCCCCGCCCCTGCCGCGCCCACCAAGGCTGGCGCTATCTGGAGGCAGCCGATGCGCCAACCGATTTCGATGGCGGCCCCAGCGACGGCGTGGAATCCCTGCCAGCCGGCATGGTGCGGGAATTGCAAAGCCTGTGGCTTCTCTAATTCGTCTGGCTGCTATAGGCCTTTAACACAGCCTTGACCTTTGGCTGTGCTGGCAGCATACAACAGTGCATGTTTGCCACCGATCGTCCCATCTACCGCCAGATCCGCGATTTGATCATCGATCGCATCCTCACGCTGGGCGATGGCGCCATGTTGCCGTCGGTGCGCGCTCTGGCGGCGGAAGCCGGCGTGAACCCGCTTACTGTCGCCAAGGCCTATCAGGATCTGCAAGCCACCGGCTTGGTGCGGGCACGCAAGGGCGTCGGCCTGTTTGCCGCCGATGGTGCGCTGAACAATCTGCTCACCCAGGAACGCCACCAGTTCCTCACCGAGGAATGGCCGCGCGTGCAGGCCCGCATCGCCCAGCTTGGGCTGGACGTGACGGACCTGCTCGAACAGTCTTAAGCGCGCTTACCAGCGTTCCATCACCACTTTTCTTCTGGCCACCACGGAAACACGTTTTCCGGCATGTTCTGGCTCACCGTGTCCGGATAGGCCGGCGGGCGCTTTTCGAGGAAGCTGACCACGCCTTCCTTGGCATCGCCCGAGCGGCCGCGCATGTAGACCATCTTTGAATCCAGCCGGTGTGCATCCCACGGGCTGGCAGCGCCTGCCATCCGCCACAGCATCTGCCGCGTCAGCGCGATCGATACCGGAGCGGTGTTCTCGGCAATCTCCAGCGCCAGCGCACGGGCGGCCGGCAGCAGATCGTCCGGCGCATGGGTGGAGCGGACAAGGCCGCCTTTCAGCGCTTCAGCCGCATCGAACACGCGGCCGGTCATGCACCATTCCAGCGCCTGCGGCAGGCCAACAAGCTTGGACAGGAACCAACTCGATCCGGCTTCCGGCACGATGCCGCGCCGGGCGAACACGAAGCCGAAGCGCGCGGTATCGCTGGCCAGGCGCATGTCCATCGCCAATTGCATGGTGGCACCAATGCCCACTGCCGGCCCGTTCACGGCGGCAATCACCGGTTTGAGGCTGCGGAAGATGCGCATCGTCACCTGCCCGCCGCCGTCGCGGGTGGCCGGGTGGGCCCAATCGATGCTGCCATCGTCGCGCATCGGGTTCGCACTGCGGGCACCGCCGAGCTTTTCATAGTCGAAGGTGGCAGCGCCGGCGCTGAGATCAGCCCCGGCACAGAAGGCGCGGCCACGGCCGGTAACGATCACCGCCTTGACCTGATCATTGGCGTCGGTTTCATCGAACGCTGCGATGATTTCGGTCATCATCACGCCGGTGAAGGCGTTCAATTTCTCCGGCCGATCGAGCGTGATGGTGGCGATGGGCCCGTCGATATCGAGGGCGATCTGGGTATAGGTCATGTCAAAGCGCCTCGATAATGGTGACGTTGGCCAAGCCGCCGCCTTCGCACATGGTCTGCAAGCCCCAGCGCTTGCCGCGGGCGTGCAGGGCGTGCACCAGTGTCGTCATCAGCTTGGTGCCCGACGCGCCGAGCGGGTGCCCCAGCGCAATCGCGCCGCCGTTGACGTTCAGGCGGGCATGATCGGCTTCCAGCACCTGCAGCCAGGCCATCGGGATCGAAGCAAAGGCCTCGTTCACCTCATAGAGATCAATATCGCTGATGCTCATGCCGGCGCGCTGCAGCGCCTTCTTGGTGGCGCCGATGGGCGCTTCCAGCATGATCACCGGGTCTTCGCCAACCACCGTCATGGTGTGGATGCGGGCCAGCGGCTTGACACCCAGCGCCTTCAGCCCGCGTTCGTTGACGATCATCACGCCCGAAGCCCCGTCGCAGATCTGGCTGCTGGTCGCCGCCGTCAGCCGGCCGCCTTCCGGGTTGATCAGCTTCACACCGCGCACACCTTCCAGGCTGGCATCGAAACGGATGCCTTCGTCCTGCCGGTGAACATGGGCCGCACCATCATGTGTGGTCACATCAATCGGCACGATTTCGGCATCGAACGCGCCCGATTTGGCCGCACGAGCGCCGCGCACTTGGCTTTCATAACCAAATTCGTCGAGCATGTCCTTGGTCAGCCCATATTTGGCGGCGATCATTTCGGCGCCGGTGAACTGGCTGAACTGGATGCCGGGGTAGCGCGCGGCCATGGCATCGCCATAGGGCATGCCCATGCCGGCCTTGGCTGGCAGCGCCACGGTCATGCCCATCGGCACGCGGGTCATCGATTCGACGCCGGCGGCGATCACCACGTCCATCTGGCCGCTCATCACCGTGGCGGCGGCAAAGTGAATAGCCTGCTGGCTGGATCCGCATTGGCGGTCAACCGACGTGCCCGGCACCGATTCCGGCAGCTTTGAACTCAGCACCGCATTGCGCGCCACGTTGGTGCTCTGCTGGCCGCCCTGGCCCACGCAGCCCATGATCACATCTTCGATCAGGGCCGGGTCAACCCCGGTCTTGTCGACCAGTGCATCCAGCACCTTGCCGGCAAGATCAGCCGGATGCCAATCGCGCAGCAGGCCACCACGGCGGCCGCCGGCGGTGCGCTGGGCGGCAACGATATAGGCTTCGCTCATTCTTCCCACTCCTGATCGAGAGATTCGCAACACCGCACTTTACGCCGCTCACCCCCTTGGGCATTGACGGACGAAATGATCAGGGAGAGGCGAATGCGCCACCATTGGGGAATCGTCGCCGTCGCACTGGCCTTGCTGGCCCAGCCGGGGGCTGCCGCGCCGACACGTGCGCCCGCGAAAAAGGCTGCACCGGCCAAGCCGGTTGCCAAACCTGCGCCCGCAAAGCCTGCGGCCAAGCCCGCCGCGCCGGCAAATGTGATCCCGGCTCCGCTGCCCGACACACCGGAAATCCAGGCCCTGCGCCGCGCTTTCCGCTTCGGCTTTGCGCCCTATGAAATGCTGCGTACCAGGCAGGCGCAGGTGGCTCGCATGTCCGCCGCCGGCATGGGAACCGGCATCAACGCCCTGATCCCGCGGCTGACGCTGGCCGATTCCACCACCCGCGAGGTGACGACGCCCAACAACGACACACTTTATGGCTCGGCCTGGCTCGACCTGAGCCAAGGCCCGGTGTTCTTCTCGATCCCGCAGCTCAAGCGCTATCATTCCGCCGCGCTGATGAGCATCACGAGCGATGTGATCGCCGTCCTCGGCACCCGCACGGTGGGTGCCAATGGCGGCCGCTATGCCATTGTTGGCCCCAATTGGCGCGGCGATCTGCCGGCCGGGGTCGAAATGGTGCGCTCCCAGTCCAACGATGCATGGCTCTTGGTACGCGTGGTGGTGAATGGCGAGGAGGATCTGGCCGCCGCTGCCGATGGCCTCACACGTTATACGCTCTCGGCCGTGGCCAGCGACACGCCGCTCGATCTGAAGGTGCCGGCAAAGCCCAATGGCAAGGCGTTTCTCACCACCGTCAATGCTGCCATCGAACGCTCCGGCGACACCCTGCTCGCCAACCGCGCCGCGCAATTTGCCGATCAGGGCCTGGGCAAGAGCTGGGAAACACTGGCGCCAGAACAGCAGAAGCTGTGGAACGACAGCCTGCCGGCGCTGATCCACGAACTGCGCGGTGGCCTTACCGCGGGCGACGGCGTCGATGGCTGGGTCTATCCGCCGTTCAACATGGCGCTCTATGGCGAGGATGATGATCTGCGCGCCCGCGTCGCGCTGGGCGGTCTCGCCGCACTGCCCCGCATCGAGGCGATCTATGTTTCAGCCACCAAGGATGGCGAGGGTCGCCCGCTGAACGGCGCGAAGAGCTGGCGGGTGAAAATGCCGGGCAATCTGCCGGTGGGCGCTTTCTGGTCGCTGACCATGTACGAACAGGCTCCCGATGGCCGGCTGTTCTTCGTACCCAACGACCTCAATCGCTTCGCCGTAGGCGACCGATCCCAGCATTTGCGCCCGGAACGCGACGGCAGCATCGAACTATTCGTGCAACACGGCAAGCCGTCGGGTGAGCGGGTGGTGAACTGGCTGCCGGCGCCCAAGGGCAAGTTCGTGCTGATGTTCCGCGCTTATCTGCCCGGCGCGCCGCTGCTGGACGGCTCCCTGCGCCTGCCACCTGTCACCGAAGGCGAGATGATCCCGTGAGCAAAGCCGGCAAGCACCTCTTCCTCGACATCCTCCACAGCGAGGGTGTGGAGATCATCTTTGGCAACCCCGGCACCACCGAACTGCCGCTGCTCGATGCCTTCGTGGTGGAAGAACGGCTGCGCTATGTGCTGGGCCTGAACGAAGTGGTGGTGATGGGCATGGCCGATGGCTGGGCGCAGGCCACCGGCAAGCTGGCCGTGTGCAACCTTCACGCCGCGCCGGGCCTGGGGAATGCGATGGGCATGCTCTACAACGCCGCCAAGGCCGGCGCGCCGGTGCTGGTGACCGCCGGCCAGCAGGACATGAGCATTCGCCTGACCGAGCCGTTGCTTTGGGACGATCTGGCCACGATGGCGCGCCCGCTCTGCAAATGGTCGTTCGAGGTGAACAGCATCGAAGAGCTGCCGCGCGCCGTGCGCCGGGCAGCCAAGGTGGCACTGACGGCGCCCACCGGCCCGGTGTTCCTCTCCATCCCCGGCGACGTGCTGACAGCGATGGCGCCTGAAGGCCTGGACATCGGCGAGCCGACCCGCATCGGCGCGGGGTTGCGCGGCGACGTGGGCGAGATCGCCAAGGCCGCCGGCTTGATCCATGCTGCCGAAACCCCGGTGATCTTCGCCGGCGATTGCGTGGCCAACCGCGATGCCTTTGCCGAAATCGTCGCCTTCGCCGAAGCCGTGGGCGCGCCTGTGTACATGGAGGGCATGGCCAACCGCGCCGCCTTCCCGTCGAACCATCCGCTCTATGCCGGCACCGTGCCGCGCATGACGCCGGCGCTACGCAACGTCATGCAAAGCCACGATCTGCTGATCAGCATCGGTGCGGACCTGCTCACCCAGAGCCAGGCCACTGGCGTCGAAGCGCTCGCGCCCGGCACCAGGGTCGTGCACCTGGATGATGAACCCTGGCAGATCGGCAAGAATTTTGCCGCCACTGCCGCCATTCAGGGCTGCCCGAAGGCGACGTTGCCGGAATTGACGGCGCTGGTGTCAGGCTGCGGCGCGTCCCGCCGTGCCGGTGTGGGAGCGAAGATCGCCGACGCCAAGGCCGCGCTTTTCGCGAGGGCCGAAGCGGCGATGGATGCGCACCCCATGGACCCGATGGCGGTACTGAAACGGCTGGGCGAGGTGGTGCCCGATGATGCCATCATCATCGAGGAATTGCTCTCCTCCGGCATGAACACGGTGCGCCAACTGCTGCCGGCCACTCGCCCCGACTCCTGGTTCGGCATGCGCGGCGGCGGCATCGGCGTGGCGCTGCCGCAAGCTGCCGCCATCCAGTTGGCAAACCCCGACCGCCCGGTTGTGGCGCTGACGGGCGATGGCAGCCTGATGTATTCGGCTGCCGCGTTGTGGACCTGCGCGCACTACAAGCTGCCGGTGGTGACCATCGTGTTCAACAACAGCAGCTATCGCATCCTCAAGCAGCGCACCCGCGCCATCGGCGATCACAGCGCCCGCGAAGGCGTGTTCGTGGCGATGGACCTGACTGAACCGGCCATCGATTTCATGGCGCTGGCGACGGCCCACGGCGTGAAGGGCGTGCGGGTGGAGAGCATCCCGGCGCTGATCGAGGCATTCAAGGCAGCGCTGGCCAGCGATGCGCCGACCCTGATCGAAGTGCCGGTGGCCAGAGCCCCCTGAGCTTGCGCCTTAAGCGGTCAACCGCGCTGCATGCCAGCGCAGGTGATCGGCGACGAAGCTCTGCACGAACCAATAGCTGTGGTCATATCCGGCGCGGCGGCGCAGCGTCAGTGGGATACCCGCCCGGGCGCAGGCGGCTTCCAGCAGTTCAGGCTGCAATTGCTCGGCCAGGAATGCATCCGCCTCGCCCTGATCGAACAACAACTCCGCCACCCGCGCCCCGCCATCGATCAACGCACAGGCATCGTGCGCCGCCCACGCCGCGGGATCATCGCCCAGATAGGCCGGCAGCGCCTTGCGCCCCCAAGGCACCTGCGTCGGCGCGACGATGGGCGCAAAGGCCGAAACGCTCTTGAACCGGCCCGGATGTTTCAACGCCAGCGTGAGCGCGCCGTGGCCGCCCATGCTGTGGCCGGTGATGCCCTGCCGGGCCATGTCCGCCGGAAACTGCGCACCGATGAGCCCCGGCAGTTCGTCGATCAGCCACGTCCGCATCCGGAAATGCGCCGCCCAGGGCTCGGCAGTGGCATCAAGATAGAAGCTCGCCGCCTGCCCCATGTCCCACGCCGGATCATCGGCCACAGCTTCGCCGCGCGGACTTGTATCGGGCGTCACCAGCATCAGGCGCAGTTCCGCCGCAAGACGCTGGGCGCCGGCCTTGATGGCAAACGTCTCTTCGGTGCAGGTCAGTCCGGCAAGGCACCACAGCACCGGGAACGGGCCATTTCCCGGCGGCACGAACACGCCAAAGCGCATCGCCGTGCCGGTGCTGTTGCTCTGGTGGCTGTGGAAGCTCTGTACGCCGCCATGGCAAGCCGCGCGAGCCAGCGTTTCCATCAGAACACCACGACGCTGCGGATGCTTTCCCCTGAATGCATCAGGTCGAACGCCTTGTTGATGTCTTCCAGCCCCAGGACATGGGTGATCATCGGATCGATGGCGATCTTGCCGTTCATGTACCAATCGACGATTTTCGGCACGTCGGTGCGGCCCTTGGCGCCGCCAAAGGCGCTGCCCTTCCACACCCGGCCCGTCACCAGCTGGAACGGGCGGGTGGCGATTTCCTTGCCAGCTTCGGCAACGCCGATGATGATGCTCTCGCCCCAGCCGCGGTGGCAGGCTTCCAGCGCGGTGCGCATCACGTCGGTGTTGCCGGTGCAATCAAAAGTGTAATCCGCGCCGCCCTCGGTGAGCGCCACGAGATGGGCAACGAGATCGCCTGTCACGTCCTTCGGATTCACGAAATCGGTCATGCCGAACTGGCGGCCCCAGCCCTCGCGGTCCGGGTTGATGTCCACGCCCACGATCTGATCAGCGCCCACCAGCTTCAGGCCCTGGATCACGTTGAGGCCGATACCGCCGAGGCCAAAGACGATGCAGCGCGCACCGGGTTCCACCTTTGCGGTCTTCACCACCGCGCCCACGCCGGTGGTGACGCCGCAACCGATGTAGCAGGCCTTGTCGAACGGCGCGTCGGTGCGGATCTTGGCCACCGCGATTTCGGGCAGAACGGTGAAGTTCGAAAAGGTCGAGCAGCCCATGTAGTGGAAGATCGGCTGGCCCTTGTAGCTGAAGCGCGTGGTGCCATCGGGCATCAGCCCCTTGCCTTGCGTGGCGCGGATGGCGGTGCACAGGTTGGTCTTGCCGGAAAGGCAGCTTTTGCACTGGCGGCATTCCGGCGTGTAGAGCGGGATCACGTGATCGCCGGGCGCCACGCTGGTCACCCCGGCGCCCACTTCGCGCACGATGCCGGCGCCTTCATGGCCCAGGATCGACGGGAAGATGCCTTCACTGTCCTTGCCTTCCAGCGTGTAGGCATCGGTATGGCAGATGCCGGTGGCCATGATTTCCACCAGTACTTCGCCGGCCTTCGGGCCTTCTAGGTCAACCTCGACGATTTCGAGCGGCTGGTTGGGCGCGAAAGCGACGGCGGCGCGGCTTTTCATGACAATATCCCCTGATGAATGTGGGCCACACCTGCCGCCAAAGTCCCGGCTTGCCAAGGTGGCAGGCTTGCATTTTTGATGTGTTCGGGCCATGGGGCATGCCCGTCGCCGTGGGATGCCACAGCAGGCGGGCTCAACACAGGATCATTCATGCACTTTGCCAGCAGGATTCAGGCTTAACATGCCGAAAGAGGAAATCATCCGGATCGAAGGTGAAATCACCGAAATCCTGCCCGACGGGCGTTTCCGCGTGAAGCTGGAAAACGAGCACGAAATCATTGCATACACCGCCGGCAAGATGCGCAAGAACCGCATCCGTTCCATCGTGGGCGACCGCGTGCATGTGGAAATGACGCCCTATGATCTGGACAAGGGCCGCATCGTGTTCCGTGAGAAGACCACGCCGATGCCGATGAACCAGCGGCGTTTCTTCCGCCGCTGACAATTTGACATTGCAAAGGCCGGTCGAGTCATCGCTGAACCGGCCGTTGCTTGGGACTGTCTTTAAAATTAACCAAAACCATGACATACATGTCGCATTGCAACATTTGTGTGTTACGGTGGTTTATGGCTCGGTACATTGTTTCTGCGTTAAAGGCTGTTGCCACCCCGACAGGTGCGGTGCTCGATCGCATCGTTGGCCCGGGCTGGATGGCCACGCCGTCTTCCCTGCTCGATCTGATGGCCGATGGCAGTCATGAATTCGTGCTTGATGGTGGCACCCATTCACTGGCGGCGCGGCGCGATCCGGCCGGCAATATCGCCATCCTGGTGGTGGACAATCAGGGTCGCGAAGTGGAGCCGAGCAGCCTGCCGCACTGGCAAATGGAAATGCACCGCGGCACCCAGGTGAAGGCGCAAAGCTGGTGGCAGCGCCTGCTCGACCCAGACGCCCGCTGATCTGCCCGATTACCCTGATTACCGACGCACGCGATCGCCCGGCTTCAAACCGATCCGTTCCGCTTCACCCGCCGCCAGTTCGATCACGTCAGCCGTGACCCCGGCGGAATTGAGCACCTCGCGCGAATAAGGCTGGCCACGCCGCACGTTCAGCACCCGCCCCGCCGCAGAGACATAAATGATGTCCAGCGGCAGCGGCGTATTCTCCATCCAGAAACCGGTGGCGCGGGGAGGCTGCATCGGGAAGGCCATGCCCGTGCCCGGCGCCATGCGATCGCGGAACATCATGCCGCAAGCCTGTTCTTCGGCCGTTGCCGCCACTTCGACCTTGTAGACGAACCGACCCTTGGCCGTTTGAAACGCCACAGGGACGATGCGCAAGCCGCTGTTGGGGCAAGTCGCAGCGCCTGCCGGTGCCAATGGCACCAGCGCGGCAAGACTGAACAGGAAGGCGGCGGAGCGTATGGAGTTCATCACTCCGGCGTATTAGCCGGTTGTGCCGCAACCGCCAATGGCCCCTTGTGCCCAGGTGCCACCCGCACTTCCAGGGCTTGCCCCGGCTGCAATTCACCCAGCCCGGCCCGGCGGACGGTTTCCATGTGGATAAAAATGTCCTCGGTGGAGCCCGGCCGCACCACGAAACCATAGCCTTTCAGCCGGTTGAACCACTTCACCAGCGCCGGTTCGAACGGTCCGGCGGCGGCCAGCATGGCCTGCGGATTGACGCGATCGGCCGCGCGGGCGGCGGCGGTTTCCGGATCCGGACCCACAGCAGTGGTGAGATCAAGATCGGTGATGCGCCGCGCCTGGCGGCCGCGATCCCGCGCGACCACAATGCAGGTAAGCGTAGCGCCTTCCGGCAAGGTGCGGCGACCCAATTCGCGCACCAGGCTGAAATGCACCAGCACATCCGCACCGTCGCCCGCCGATGGCACCATGAATCCATAGCCGCGGACCGGATCGAACCACTTCATCGTGCCACGCACGATGACTTCATCAGCGGCAAGCTGCGTCGCTTCTTCGGCGCCCTTCATCAAAACCCCCAGACCCTACAACGCACGATACACACCCCGCAGCACACCAGACATAGACAGATTATTAACGGATAGTTTTTAAATCGCAATAATGCTTTTCCGCTCATGATTGACTTGTCATGTGAAACTGGCATCGAAAGGGCACGACCGCACCGCCACCGCCTTGAACTGGAAAGAGAGTTTATGGACCTTGCAGGATCGGTGGAAATCGCCAGCCCGCGCCATATTTTATGGGCGGCGCTCAATGATCCCGATGTGCTGGCCCGCTGCATCGATGGCGTGGAGAGTCTGACTCGCACCGAAGCGGATGCGCCGGTGTTCGATGGCGTCATGCAGGCCAAGGTTGGCCCGGTGCGGGCGCGCTTTGCCGGCACTGTGCGGCTGGAAGATATCGTTGCGCCCGAGCGCTATCGCCTGGTGGGTGAAGGCAAGGGCGGAGTCGCCGGCTTTGCCAAGGGCAGCGCTGATGTCGTGCTCACCGAATTGAGCCCGGCAAAGACGCAACTGGATTATGTGGTGAAGGCCCAGGTGGGCGGCAAGCTGGCCCAGCTTGGCGCGCGACTGGTGGAAGGCGCGGCCAAGCAATATGCCGAAGGCTTCTTCGCCAAGCTGAAGGCCGAGGTGGAAGCGCCGCCGATCGATCTCGCCAAGCTGGCGAAGGCTGAGCCCGATCACGATGCGCCGCTGGTGGTGAAGGAAGGCGGTGGCCTTTCGCCGATGGTGTGGGGCACTGGGCTTATCCTTATCACGCTGGCCTTCCTGTTCTGGCAATGGACCTGACACCATGAACGGCCGCGACGAGGATCTGACGACGCTGGCCACCGCGCTGGCGTGGGCACAGGCCGGGCATGGCGTGGCGATTGCCACCGTTATCACCACCTGGGGCTCAGCCCCGCGCCGGGAAGGCAGCCATCTCGCCATCCGCGCCGATGGCCTGTTCGAGGGCAGCGTTTCCGGCGGCTGCGTTGAAGCTGATGTGATCCTGGCCGCGCAGGACATGATCTCAGCACAGGCCGGCCACGCCGTGCTGGATTATGGCGTGGCCGACACGGTGGCGTGGACGACCGGCCTGGCATGCGGCGGGCGCATATCGATCCTGGTGCAACGCCTCGCCGATGATGCCCTGCCGCCGGCGCTGGTTGCCGATGTGCTGGCCGCCACATCTGCCGGACGCATGGCGGCGATCAGCAGCGATCCCGCCACCGGGCGCGCCGTTGCCGGAGATGTCGGCCCGTTCGTGCGCCGCTATCCGCCGCCGCGCCGGCTGTTCATCATCGGCGCCGTGCACATCGCGCAGGCGCTGGTGCCGTTGGCCGACGGGCTGGCCGTGGTGCCAACGGTGATCGATCCACGCGGGTTATTTGCCGCCGATGCGCGCTTTGCCGGGCTCGATCTTGATCGCCGCTGGCCCGATGAGGCGCTGGAAGCCGTGCTCAACCCGGCATCTGCCGTGGTCGCGCTCACCCATGATCCCAAAATCGATGATGTGGCGTTGGCCGCAGCGCTGCGATCACCGACTTACTATATCGCCGCACTGGGCAGCCGGAAAAATCACGCCGGACGGCTGGAACGGCTGGCGGCGCAAGGCTTTGGCCCGGATGATCTGGCCCGTATCCACGGCCCGGCCGGCCTTGCCATCGGCGCCACCGGCCCCGCCGAAATCGCGCTCTCCATCGCCGCGCAAATGACAGCGGCATGGAGAAACGCGCTCACGCCATGAAGTTCGGTCCGGTTCCCCTGGCAAAGGCCAAAGGTGCCTTGCTGGCGCACGGGCAGCAGATCGGCCAGCGCCGCCTGCGCAAGGGCCATGTTCTGGATGCTGCCGATCTCGCCGATGCCGCTGCGGCAGGCGTTATCGAATTGGTGGTTGCCCAACTGGAGCCCGGAGACGTGGCCGAAGACGACGCTGCCGCTGCGCTGGCCGCTGCGCTTGCCGGGCAAGGTCTGGCGGCGTTGGCGCCGGTGCATGGCCGGGTCAATCTCGCCGCCACCGCCGCCGGCCTGTTCACCGCCCCGCCTGGCATGGTGGCCGCGGTCAACGCAGTCGATGAAGCCCTCACCCTCGCCACGCTGCCGGGCGGCACACGAGTGGCAGCTGGCGCCATCGTCGCCACCATCAAGACGATCAATTACGCCGTAACTGGCGACGCGCTGGGCACCGCCATCGCCACAGCGCGTCCGCTGATGGTGGCCGCCTTCCGGCCCCTTTCGGTCGCGCTCATCGCCACCACCCTGCCCGGCACCAGCGCCAAGGCCCTCGCCAAGCTGGAGCAGGTGACGGCCGCACGGATCTCGGCCCTGGGCGGCCAGATGGAGATGCTGCCACCCTGCCCGCACGACACGGCGGCGCTGGCGGCGCGCCTGGCCGGATGCAGCGCCGATCTGCTGCTGGTGGCGGGCGCATCGGCCACGGTCGATCGCGGCGACATGATCCCACAGGCCATATTGGCGGCGGGCGGCACGGTGGAGCGGCTGGGCATGCCGGTAGACCCGGGCAATCTGCTGGTGCTGGGCACGCTGGCGGGCCATCCGGCGATCGGCCTGCCCGGCTGCGCCAAGAGCCCCAAGCGCAACGGCCTCGATCTGGTGCTGGAACGCTTCGCGGCAGGTCTGCCGGTCACCGCAGAGACGATTGCCGCGATGGGTGAAGGCGGCCTGCTGCCCGAAGCCGAACGGCCGGAACCGCGCGCCGTGGCCAGCGCACCGGGCCGGGTTGGCGCGGTGCTGCTCGCCGCCGGTCGCTCCAGCCGCTTTGGTGCCGGCCACAAATTGCTGGCGCCCTGGCGCGGTAAGCCGCTGGTGGCGCACGCCGTCGACGCCATCGCCGCCGCCGGGCTGCCGCCACCGATCGTCGTTTTGGGCCATGATGAAGTGGCCGTGCGCGCCGCGCTCGCCGGGAAGAATGTGCAGTTCGTGGCGGCACCCGACTGGGCCGAGGGCATGGGGCGCAGTCTGGCGGCCGGCATCGCGGCCGTGCCCGCCGATTGGGACGCCGCGCTGGTCTGCCTGGGCGACATGCCGGCCGTGGAGCCCAGCCTGATCGCCGCGCTGGCGGCCACGCCGGGCGAACTTGTGGTGCCGCTGTGGGACGGCCGCCGCGGCCACCCGGTGCGCTGGCCGCGCGCGGCCTTTGCCCGGCTGCTGGCCCTGACCGGCGATACTGGCGGCAAGGCGGCAATGGCGGATTTCAGCGTTACCGAAGTCGCGGCACCATCGCCGGCATGCCTAGTGGATATCGATACGCCCGCCGCACTGGCGGAATTGGCCGCAGGAGAAGCTGGATGACCAAACCGCACCCGACCCAGGCGATGATTGCGCTTTATGATCGCTTTACCCATGTCGGCGACCTCAGCCGGCGGGACATGGTTGCGCAGATGGCGCGGCTGGCCGGTGGCACGGCGGCGGCCAATGCCCTGCTCGGCCTGATTGCAGCGCGGGCCGATGCGGCGCCCCTGGTGGCGGCTGATGATGCGCGCATCAAGGTGGGCGATGTGCGCTTTTCCGTTGGGGCTGGCCGGGAAATGGCGGGATATCTCGCACAACCGGCCAAGGGCGCAGCCACGGCATCACGCGTGCTCGTCATCCACGAAAACCGCGGGCTCAATGATCATATCCGCGACGTCGCCCGCCGCTTGGCCGCCGAAGGCCTGGTGGCGCTGGCCGCCGATTTCCTGGCACCGAATGGCGGGACGCCAACGCTGGGCGACGCCACGACCAACGCCGAGGACAAGGCGCGCACCATGATCGGCACGCTCGATCGCCAGCAGACAGTGGCCGATGGCGTCGCCACGCTGAAATGGCTGGCCGCAAGTACACCGGGCAAGGGTGTACCGGGCGCGGTCGGCTTCTGCTGGGGCGGCGGCATGGTCAACGCGCTGGCGGTGGCCGCCGGCCCGGCCTTGCGTGCCGGCGCGGCTTATTATGGCGCGGCGCCTCAGGATGTGACCGGTGCGACACGGGTGAAGGCGCGGCTGATGCTGCACTATGCTGGCCTGGATGAGCGGATCAACGCCATGGGCCCGGCCTGGCAGGCCGCACTCACCGCCGCCGGGGTCCGGTTCGAAGCCCATACCTATCCGGGCGTCAATCACGCCTTCAACAACGACACTTCGCCCGCCCGCTATGACATGGCGGCTGCCGATCTGGCCTGGCAGCGAACGGTGGCGTTGCTGAAATCAGGCGCTTGATTATCTGCAATTGCATCTTATTCTGCAGGCATGAACGCTCGCCCGCCCGAGTCGCCCAGCTCTGCATTGCCGCCCGGCCCGGCGGCATTGTGCACGGCGGCCAAAGTGCGACGGCTGTCGCGGCAAGTCAGCCAGATCTATGACGACGCGCTCAACCTTCACGGATTGACCATCGGGCAGTTCGGCCTGCTCGCCTGCCTGTCCCGGCGGCGCGGACTGGGCATCGGCGCTCTGGCAGAGCGACTGGCCGCCGATGCGTCCACAGTTTCCCGCCTGGTGAAACCCCTGGCCAGTGATGGCCTGCTGCGCATCGAGATCGACCCAGAAGACCGGCGCGGACGCCTTGTGTGGCTCACCGACACCGGCCACCAGCGCCGCGCCGCCGCGCAGGCCGGCTGGCAGGCCGCGCAGGATGTGATGGAGCAGCGCCTGGGCGGCGGCCGGCTGGCGGCGCTGCGCTTCCTGCTGGATGAAAGCTACGAACGGCTGGAGATCGCAGAATGACTGCAATTGCATCCAATGGCGCAGCAGTGGTGATTGGTGCCGGCGATGCCACTGGCGGCGCGGTGGCGGCGGCCTTTGCCCGCGATGGTCTGGTGGCGGTGCCGGTGCGGCGCACGGGCGATGGCCTCGCCCCGCTGGCGGCGCGGATTGAAGATGAAGGCGGGCGCTGCCTGCCAATCGGTGCTGATGCCCGCGATGAAGACGCGATGATCGGCCTGTTCGACCGGGTCGAACGCGAGATTGGCCCGGTGGAGGTGCTGGTGTTCAACATCGGTGCCAACTCTCCCATGGGCATCCTCGATGAAACCGTGCGGCGTTACCGCAAGATCTGGGAAATGTGTGCACTGGCCGGCTTCATCACTGCGCGCGAGGCTGCCCGCCGCATGGTGCCACGCGGGCGGGGCACGATCATCTTTACCGGGGCCACTGCTTCTCTGCGCGGTTCGGCGGGCTTCGCCGGTTTTTCCGGCGGCAAGTTCGCGCTCAGGAGCCTGGCGCAAGCGATGGCGCGGGAACTGGGGCCAAAGGGCATCCATGTTGTCCACCCGATCATCGATGGTGCCATCGACACCGAGTTCATCCGCAGCAATTTCCCCGACCGTTATGCCTTGAAGAGCGAGGACGGCATCCTCGATCCGGAAGCCATTGCGGCCGAATATGTGCGGCTGCATCACCAGCCCCGCTCCGCCTGGACGCACGAGCTGGACCTGCGGCCGTGGATTGAACGCTGGTAACAAGGAGACGACCATGCCTCACCCGATCGAGTTCCTCTTCGACGTGGGTTCGCCCACGGCCTATCTCGCCTGGCATCGCCTGAAAAAGGTGGCTGCGCGCACCGGGGCGACCCTGGTACCGGTTCCCATCCTGCTGGGCGGCGTGTTCAAGGCCACCGGCGGCAGCCCGCCCGGCGTGGTCGTCGCCAAGGGCCGCTGGATGAACGAGGACATGCAACGCTGGGCCGAGCGTGATGGCATAGCGCTGGGCAACAATCCTTATTTCCCGGTCAATACCATCACGCTGATGCGCATTCTGGCCGGCCTTCAGGGCGACGAACGCTTCGAAGCGGTGACCGACACGCTGTTTGCCGGCATGTGGCTGCACGGCCGCAACATGGCTGACCCCGAAGTGCTGGCCGCCACCCTGACCGATGCCGGCCATGACGCTGCCGCCCTGCTGGCACTGGCGCAGGAGCCGGAGGTGAAGCAGCGCCTGATCGCCAACACCGAAGCCGCTGTGGCGCGCGGCGTGTTCGGCGCGCCGACCTGCTTTGTCGCCGGGCAGATGCACTTCGGGCAGGACCGGATCGATTGGGTCGAAGCGGCGACTGTTGCCGCCTGAATGTCCTGCACAAAAGTTAAGGCCCGGCGAGTTTCCCCGCCGGGCCTTAACTTTGGTCAGTTCAACCGATCAGTCACGATTGCCCATGAAGCTGAGCAGGAACTGGAACAGGTTGATGAAGTTCAGGTACAGCGTCAGCGCGCCCATCACGGCGAACTTGCCGGCGAACTCGGTGCCGGCGACCTGATAATACATCTCGCGCAGGCGCTGCGTGTCATAGGCGGTGAGACCAGCGAAGATCAGCACGCCCAGGATGTTCACCGCCAACTGCAAGCCGCTGGAGCCGATGAAGATATTGGCGATTGAGGCGACAATGATGCCGATCAGGCCCATCATCAGGAAACGGCCCATCGCCGACAGGTCCTTCTTGGTGGTGTAGCCATAGAGGCTGAGACCAGCGAACGACGCCGCCGTCACGAAGAAAGTCTGCGCGATCGACGCGCCGGTATAACGGGCGAAGATGACGCTCATCGACACGCCCATCAGCGCGGCAAAGCCCCAGAACAGGCCCTTCAGCGAGGTTTCGCTCATCCGGTTCAGTCCGAAGTTCATCGCCAAGATGATGGCGAGCGGCGACAGCATCGCAACCCAGCCCAGGATGGTGGGCGAACCGACCTGATTGAAGAACACCGCAAACAGCGCCGGAGTCGAATAAACCAGCAGCGCGACGATGCCGGTGAGCAGCACACCTGACGCCATATAGTTGTAGATCGACAGCATGTAGCTGCGCAGGCCGGCATCATAGCCGGCTTCTGCGGGGGCCTGGGCCCGGAAGGCACCAAGCCGGGGGTCCACGTTATTGGCCATCGTAAAACTCCTCCTGTGGTCGGCAAATGGCCGACGACCCGATCAATATCGGGCATCCCGCCTGAATTTTCAATGACCGAACGTTACGTCGGCGCAATCACAACTGTCGCAGCACCGCTGCCGGCCGGGCCGACAGCGCCCGCCAGTTGCCGGCCAGCCCGAGCACGACGGTAACAACAGCGCCCACACCCACGGTGAGCAGCACGCGCGGCCAATCCGGCGTCCAGTCCAGCTTGAAGATCTGGGTGACGACGAACCAGCCCGCCGTACTGCCCAGCACCAGCGCCAGACCCGAAACGATGGCGGCGAGCAGGCCATATTCGGCCAGGGTCGCCGCTGCCACCTGGCCGCGCGTCGCGCCCAGCAGCTTCAGCAGCACCGCATCATAAGTGCGCGCCCGCGCGCCCGCCGCCAGTGCGCCGACCAGCACGGCGATGCCGGCCGCCACGGTGACACTGGCCGCGGCGCGGATGGCGGCAGAAAGCTGGCCCAGCAATGTCTGCACCTGGCCGATCACATCCTTCACGCGCACCACCGAGGCGGTGGGGAAAGTGGCGGAGAGCGCGCGGGCGACGGCACGTTCCTCGCCTGGCACCACCTGCACGGTGGCCATCCAGCCATGCGGCGCGGCTTCCAGCGCACCCGGCGCGAACAATATGGCGAAGTTGAAGCCCAGTGACTGCCAGTCGATCTTACGCGTGTTGGCGATGCGGGCGGTGATGTCCACGCCCAGCACGGAGACGCTCAGCGTATCACCGACCTTCAGGCCCAGCGCTTGCGCTGCCTGATCATCAAGGCTGATCAACGGCGGGCCGCTATAATCACGCGGCCACCATTTGCCGGAAACCAGCGTGTTGGCCTCCGGGAAATCGGCCGCATAGGAAAGCCCGCGATCGCCGCGCAAAATCCAGCCTTCGGCGCCGGCCTTGATCTGCTGCGCCGGCACGCCGTTCACCGCCGTCACCGGCCCGCGCAGGGACGGCACGATCACCGTACGGGCGCCGGGCGCCGTGCGCTCCACCAGCGCGGCAAAGGTGGCCTTTTGATCATTGGGGATATCGAGCACGAAGAAACTGGGGGCCTTGGTGGGAATAGTGCGGTTGATCTGGCTGGCCAGATTGCCCTCGATCGTGGCCAGCGTGGCAAACAGGGTGAGGCCCAGGCCCAGCGCCACCACCAGATTGCGCGTTGGCGCGCCGGGGCGATGCAGATTGGCCAGAGCGAGGCGCGCCAGCGTGCCCTTTGGCTTGGGCACCCGCGCCGCCAGCCACTTCACGCCGGCCGCCAGCGCCCACAGCACGACGATCAGCCCGATTGCGCCAGCCAGAAAGCCCATCACTAACAATTGCTCATCCGCCAGCAGCACAACCAGCGCCAGCACGGAGATCGCTGCGCCGGCAATGATCGCCAACGTGGTGTTGTCAGGGCGGGCGCGTTTCTCGGTCAGGCTGCGCAGCAGGCGCGCGGCCGGCATCCCGGCGCCTTCAGCCAGCGGCCACAAGGCGAAAGCCAATGCGATGGCCAGGCCATAATAGGCCGCCTGAGCGAGCGCGCCCCATTGCAACCCGGTGGCCGGTGGCACCGGCAGGCTGGCGGCCGCCAACTGCGCGACTGCACCCGGCGTCGCCGCGCCGATGGCCAGGCCGATCAGCACCGCGCCGCTCGAAACCAGCGCCAGTTGCCACAGGTAGACGGCGCGCACCGTGGCACTGTCGGCTCCCAGCACTTTCAGCGTGGCGATGGTGCGGGTGCGCGCACCGAGATAGGCGGAAACGCCGCCCGCTACGCCAACGCCGGCCACCACCAGCGCAGTGAGGCCAACCAGACTGAGAAACTGGCCCAATTGGTTGACGAAATTGCGGGTGCCGGGCGCGCCGTTGCTGCGATCCCGCACGCGGCCACCCTCGCCGGCCACGGCCTCCAGCCGCTCGCGCGCGGCATCGAGCGACACGCCGGGCTTCAGCTTCACCCGCAGTTCGCTGGTGTAAAGGCTGCCCAGCGTGATCAGTTCGGCGCGTTCCAGATCCTTCACGTCCACCACCAGGCCGGGGCCAAAGCCAAAGCCATCGCCGGCGCGGTCTGGCTCCTCCGCCAGCGTGCCGGCATAAGTGAGCGTGGCCTGGCCCAGTTGCAGCCGGTCGCCGGGCTTCAGGCCCAATTTGTCAGCCAGCACCGGTTGCGCTGCAGCCATGCCGGGGCCGACCTTGCCGCCACCTTCCAGCACCACCCGGCCATAGAGCGGCCACGTCGCGTCGACCGCCTTCACTTCGGCGAGCACGCTGTCACCGCCATCCCCACGACTGACCATGCCGCGCAGTTTCACCACGTCGCCCACCGTACCCAGAGCGGCGGCCGCCGCGCGCTGTTCCGGCGTCGGGTTCCGGCCCGAAACGCGCAACGCCACATCGCCGCCCATCAGGAACTGGCCCCGTTCGGCGAGGCCGGCGTTGATGGCGCTGGCGAGGCTGCCGACGCCAGCAAGTGCGGCGACACCAAGCACCAGGCACACGGCCAGAATGCGCAGGCCAGCCAGGCCGCCGCGCAATTCCCGCAAGGCAAGGCGAAGGGCGAGATTCAGAGGGTTTCTGCCAGCAGGCCGGTCATCGCGGCCCAACTGCGCTTGTCAGCCGCCGCGTTATACATGGCGGTGCCGGGCGCGTTGGCATGTTCGTTGGTGAAGCTGTGATAGGTGCTGCCATAGGCATGGATCTGCCAATCGGCGCCAGCCGCGGTCATTTCGGCGGCCAGCGCGTGGTGATCCTGCGGCGGCGTGTAGGGGTCTTCCCAGCCATGCAGCGCCATCACCTTGGCGGTGATCGGCCCGGAGGCACCCAAGCCCGGATTGTAAATGCCGTGGAAGCTGACCGCCGCCTTGACGCGCGGATCGCAGGCGCGGGCGACGTCGAGGGCGCACAAGCCGCCAAAGCAATAACCGATGATGGCGATGCGATTGGCGTCCACCTGCTTCAGGCCGGCAGCGGCATCGACAGCGGCAAGCAGGCGCTGGCGCAGCGCGGCACGATCCCCAACCCACGGGCCCATCAAGGCGCTGTTATCGCCGGCCGGATCGCCGCGACGGCCCTTGCCATACACGTCGATGGCCATGGCGGCGTAACCAAGCGTGGCGAGCTTGTCGGCCACAGCGTTGTCCCACGCGGTTTGCCCCACCCAGTTCGGCGCGATCAGCACGCAGGGGAAAGGGCCGTCTCCGGCCGGCAGCGCCAGATAGGCTTCCAGTTCGTCGGTGCCGTCGAAATAGCTGAACAATGTCATGAAATTGCTTCCCTTTACTCGGCCGCTTCGGCCAGATTCATCCGGTCATCCACGATCAGCCCGTCGCGCATGGTGATGATGCGATCACAAAGCGGCGCCAGATCGGCGTCGTGGGTGATCAGCACCAACGTCGCGCCGGTTTCCGTCAGGCGGCCGAACAGCAGATCAATGATCGCGGCCCCCGTGGCGGCATCGAGATTGCCGGTCGGTTCATCGGCAAAGATCAGCGCCGGGCGGCCAACCAGCGCGCGCGCGATGGCGACACGCTGCTGCTCCCCGCCTGACAACTGCGTGGGATAATGGTGCAGACGATGGCCGAGTCCAACGGCGTCCAGTTCGGCTTTGGCGCGGGCCTGCACGTCGGCTTCGCCCGCCAGTTCCAGCGGCACGGCAACATTTTCCAGCGCGGTCATGGTCGGGATGAGGTGGAAGGCCTGCAGCACGATGCCGATGCGGCCGCGCCGGGCGCGGGCCAAGCCGTCTTCGTTCATGGTGGTGAATTCGGCGCCGGCAACGCGCACGCTGCCGCTGGTCGCCCGTTCCATGCCGGACAGCACGGCCATCGCCGAGGATTTGCCGGAGCCCGACGGACCGAGGATGGCGATGCGCTGGCCGGCCGGCACATCAAGCGTCAATCCGCGCAGCACATCGACTGCGGCATCGCCGCTGCCCAACCGTAGGGTGACATCGCGGGCTTCAATCACCATATGGCTGTTCATCCGCGTCCCGCTTGGCTGAAAGGATTCGAGTCTTGCCCGAATTAGGTGTTCGAACTGCGCTTTACCAGAGGGCGTTGCTGTTTGGCGCGCTGTTCATGTCGCAGGCGGCGCTGGCACGGCCACTCGTGGTACTGGCCTATGGCGACAGCCTGACGGCCGGCTATCAGCTGCCGCCCGGCCAGGGCTTTGCCCCGCAACTGGAAAAGGCGCTGAAAGCGAAAGGCCGCGACGTGACCGTTGTCGGCGCCGGCGTGTCGGGCGACACCAGCACACAGGGGCGCGCTCGGGTGAACTGGGTTCTGGCCGGCATGAAGGCGAAGCCCGATCTGGTGGTGCTGGAACTGGGCGCCAACGACATGCTGCGCGGGCAGCCGCCGAAAACGGCGCGTGCGAATCTTGATGCGATGGTGAAGACGTTCAAGGCCAAAGGCGCGCGCGTACTGGTCGCCGGGATGCGGGCCAATCCCACCCTGGGCAAAACCTATGTCACGGAATTTGAAACCATGTTCCCGGCGGTGGCGAAGGCGAATGGTGTGGCGCTCTATCCCTTCTTCCTGGATGGCGTCGCCGCGCAGCCTAGCCTGCAGTTGGCCGATGGCATGCACCCCAATGGCAAGGGCGTGGCTGTGATGGTGAAGCGCATCCTGCCGGCCGTGGAACAGGAACTTGCACTGGTGAAGTGATGCGCTTGATTGCAGGCCTTTGTCTGCAGGAAAGCGTGAAATTGGCGCTGGTGGCGACGATGAGCGGTGTGGCCGGGGCGCAGGCAAACAGCAGCGCAACTTCGTTTCACCCGGCGTTTAATCGCCCCATGCCGCTGCCGAACTAATCAGGCTGGCTGAACAGCTTTCCTCGCTGCAAAATCCCCTGCCTGGCATCCAGAGATCAAGGCGCTGCTCATTCAACCGTTGGTTCGAAATCAACTGTCAAACGGAAATGGCACTCGTGCGGCGACGCGAAATAGCGCCCACTAGGCCAAAACCGGCCAGCAGCATCATCCAAGCCGCTGGTTCCGGAATTGCATTGGGTGTGATGCCCGCCGGCGATACCGATGCGCCGTGAGGCACCCAGGTGCCGCCCGGCTGCAACCAGCGGCCGACTGTGTGATTGTCGCTTTCATAGCCGCCGCTCGTCACCTGATCGAAAACGATGCGATCGAAGCTGGTGCCGCCGTGGGCATAAAAGTTCAGAAAGGCATAAGGCTCGCCGCAATTGCGATTGGCCGGCGCATTGGGATTGCAGCGATAGGCGCTGGCGTTGGGCTGCGCATTGACGAAATTGCGCAACACCGTCGCATCAAAGGTAAACAACTGCGTGCTGTTCTGAAAGAAACGCACCGTGTTCCCATTGTCGAGCGCCGATAGCCAGAAGCCGAAATACGTGACACCGCCCGGCCGCGATGACGTCAGGTCCAGCGTGAAGCCCGGGGTCCCGAACTGAACGACATAACGGCCGCTGCCGCCGGCGCCGCCAAATTGATCGGCGTTGATCACCTGAACCCGGCTATAGGTGCCGTTGAAAGCCGAACCGCCGAAGTTCGAGCTGAATATCTGGTTTGTACCAGCAGTTCTGCTGTTGAAGCTCTCAACACCGACAGTCGCAAATCTGGCGGTGCTGTTCTGGATGCCCGGCGCTTCGATCGTGATGGAATACACCGCTCGAGCAGACGAGAGCGGCAAAACGGCCATCGCCGCTGCCAACATGAGCTGAATACGCATAGATCGACCCTTGAACTCCGTGCACCCCTCGCACGGCAGGCGATTTAACGTATCAAGGTTAAGGAATAGTATCCTTGATCAGGATCGATTGCGATGTTGATTGTTCATGCCGCTTCACTGTCCTTGAAACCCAGCACTGGTTTGCGGGCCGCCAGCGTCTCATCCAGCCGGCGGCGCGGCGCAAAATGCGGCCCGGTGCGCCAGGCATCCGGATCGGCCAACATCTGCGTTGCGACATGGCGCATGGCCCCGATCAGCTGATCGAGGTTGGCCTTGCTCTCCGTCTCGGTCGGCTCGACCAGCATGGCACCGTGCACCACCAGCGGGAAATAGACCGTCATCGGGTGGAAGCCTTCGTCGATCAGCGCCTTGGCCAGATCGAGCGTGGAGAGCCCGGTGCCATCAAGGAAATCATCCGAGAACAGCGCTTCGTGCATGCACGGGCCACTGCTGGCGAACGGCGCGGTGTAGAGATCCTTCAGGCTGGCAAGGATGTAATTGGCGTTGAGCACCGCATCTTCCGCCACCTGGCGCAGGCCATCGGCGCCGTGGCTCATCATGTAGCTGAGCGCGCGGACGAACATGCCCATCTGGCCGTGGAAGGCGACCATGCGGCCGAAGCTCTGGTTCGCATGGGTGCCGGCGGTGTCTTCTTCGACAAGTTCCAGGCCGGTCGCGGTCTTGCGCACGAATGGGATCGGCGCAAACGGCGCCAACGCCGCCGACAGCACGACTGGGCCGGAGCCGGGGCCACCGCCGCCGTGGGGCGTACTGAACGTCTTGTGCAGGTTGATGTGCATGGCATCGACGCCCAGATCGCCGGGGCGCACGCGGCCAACGATGGCGTTGAAGTTGGCACCGTCGCAATAGACATAGCCACCCACCGCATGCACCGCATCGGAAATGCGCTTCAGGTCAGGCTCGAAAAGGCCGCAGGTGTTGGGGTTGGTGATCATCACCGCCGCCACATCCGGGCCGAGCCGGGCCAGCATGGCATCCAGATCGACGCGGCCGCGATCATTGGCCGGGATGTTTTCCACGGTGAATCCGCAGAAGGCCGCAGTCGCCGGGTTGGTGCCATGCGCCGATTCTGGCACCAGCACGACGCGGCGCGGATCGTTCTTCGCATCAAGCGCGGCGCGGATCGCCACCATGCCGCACAGCTCGCCATGGGCGCCGGCCTTGGGGCTCATGGCCACCGCCGGCATGCCGGTCAGCTTCATCAGCCAATCGGCGAGCACGTCGATCAGTTCGAGCGCGCCCTGCACGGTGGACTGCGGCTGCAGCGGGTGAATGTCGGCAAAGCCGGGCAGCCGCGCCATCTTCTCGTTCAGGCGCGGATTGTGCTTCATCGTGCACGAACCCAGCGGGAAGATGCCAAGATCAATGGCATAATTCTGCCGCGACAGGCGGGTGTAGTGGCGCACGGCTTCGGGCTCGGAAAAGCCCGGCAGTCCGATGACGGCATCACGGCCAAGGCCGCCGAGGCGATCCGGAACCGGCGGCACCGGCGGCAGATCAACGCCCGACGTGTCGAGCGAGCCGCGCTCGAACAGCAACGGCTCTTCCAGCATCAGCGCCTTGTTGCCGGTGAAGGTTTCGGCGACGGCACCGGTGCCGGCGACGAGGCGGGTGGGGCGGCCCACGTTGTTCATCGGAGTGCTCATCAGGCCATCACCTCGTCCAGCGCGTCTTCATACGCGTCAAAATCCTCGTCGGTCGCGGTTTCGGTCACCGCCACGATCATGCCGGTTTGCAGCGATTTCTCGCCCGGCCACAACCGGCCCAGCGACACGCCACCGAGCACGCCCTTTTCGGCCAGCTTGCGCACGACGGGGCGGGCTTCGCGGCCAAGGTCCAGCGTGAACTCGTTAAAGAACGGCCCGTTCAGCAGCGTCACACCGGGCATGCGGCTCAGCCGGTCGGCCAGTTGCACGGCACGGGCGTGATTGAGAGCGGCCAGGTGGCGCAGGCCCTTTTCGCCCAGCAGCGACAGATGCGCCGAAAAGGCCAGCGCGATCAGGCCGGAGTTGGTGCAAATGTTGCTGGTCGCCTTCTCGCGGCGGATATGCTGTTCGCGAGTGGACAGCGTCAGCACGAAGCCGCGCTTGCCGCTGGCGTCGACAGTCTCGCCGCACAGGCGGCCCGGGGCCTGGCGCACATGCTTTTCGCGGCAAGCAAACAGGCCCAGGTACGGCCCACCAAACAACAGCCCGGCGCCGAGCGACTGGCCTTCGCCCACCACGATATCGGCGCCCATTTCGCCCGGCGACTTGATGGCGCCCAGCGAAACGATTTCGGTGACCACGACGATGAGCAGCGCGCCGGCCTTGTGGCAGGCATCGGCCAACGGGGTGAGATCGGCGACATGGCCGAACAGATTGGGGTTCTGCACCACGACGCAGCTGGTTTCGGCGTCAATGCTGGCAATCAGGCTGGCAAGGTCATCGCCCGGCGCGCCTGGCGTGAACACCGGAGTTCCGGCTTCCACCACGTCGCCGGTGAAGCGGGTGAGCGTCTTCAGCACCGAGGTGTAATGCGGGTGGACACCGGCGGAGACGATGCACTTGGGCTTGCGGGTGATGCGGCGCGCCATGAACACCGCTTCGGTCATGGCGGTGGAGCCGTCGTACATGGAGGCGTTGGCCACTTCCATGCCGGTCAGCCGCGCCACCTGAGTCTGGAATTCGAACAGGACCTGCAGGGTGCCTTGCGCGATTTCCGGTTGATAGGGCGTGTAGGCGGTGAGGAATTCGCCGCGCTGGATGACCATGTCCACCGTGGCCGGCACATGATGCTTGTAGGCGCCGCAGCCAACGAAAAAGGGCGTGGTGCTGGCGGTCAAATTCTTGCCGGCCATCTTCACCAGCGCGCGTTCCACCGCCATTTCGCTGGCGTGGTTCGGGAGGCCGGCGATGGGGCCATCCAGCACAGCTTCGGCAGGCACGTCCTGAAACAGATCGTCGACGCTGGCGGCACCGATGGTGGCCAGCATGGCTGTACGGTCAGCCGTGGAAAGGGGCAGATAACGCAAGGGCCTTACTCCGGGAGATGGGCGGAAAAACGGATGCGGACATAATCGGCGACCCACTGACCATCGGCGGCTTGCAGCGCCGGGGCGAGGAGAGCGACGGTTTCAGTGATGATCTGGTCTTTTTGGCCGTCAGGCACACCGGCGGCATCGATGAAGCCACCACGGAAGGTTTCGAGCCAGCCGGCCATGCCGCTTTCTGGCAGCGGCGTCGGGCGCGGGATGATGGCGCAGCTGTCCACCACGAAACCGCCCGCTTCCAGAACGGCGCGGAAGGCTTCGGCGGTGGGATAGTAGCTGGTTTCGGCTCCAGCGGCCGGGAAGCCGTGGCGGGCGAGCACAGCGATGAGTGCGGTGCGGATGGCCGCGATATTGGCGTGGCCGCCGAATTCGCCGACATAACGCCCACCGGGCTTCAATGCACGCTTCACACCCGCCGTCACCACGTCGGGCTGGCCGACCCAGTGCAGGGCGGCATTGGTGAAGACGGCATCATATTCGCCATCGAAATCCAGCGCGCGGGCGTCGCCCAGCCGGGCATCAATACCCTTGGCCTGTGCGGACGCGACCATCGCCGCATCGGCATCGACGCCGACAACGGTGCAGCCGGCGTCGATCAGCTTTTGCGTCAGCACGCCATCACCGCAACCAAGATCGAGCACGCGCTCACCGGCCTCCGGCGCCAGCAGACCAAGCACCGCCGCCCCCAGAGCCGGCACAAAGGCGGCGTTGGTCGCATAGAGGGACGGATCCCAGCGCGTGGCGGTGCCGGTGGTCACTTACAGGCTGGCGACGAAGGCGTCGTAAGCGGCCTTGTCCATCAAGCCATCCAGCTCCGACGCGTCGGACAGGGTGAGCTTGAAGAACCAGCCCTCGGCTTCCGGCGCACTGTTGACCAGGCTCGGATCGTCGGCCAGCGCCGGATTGGATTCGGTGACGGTGCCCGAAACCGGGGCATAGACGTCAGACGCGGCCTTTACCGATTCGACCACGGCAGCTTCCCCGCCCTTGGTCACGGCGCGACCGGCGTCGGGCAGATCGACGAACACGACGTCGCCCAGCTGGCCCTGCGCATAATCGGTGATGCCAACGGTGGCTTCACCACCGGCAACGTCGATCCATTCGTGATCCTGAGTGTAAAGACGGCTCATTTCTTCTCCCCTTCCCGAACATAATTCTTCTGTTTGAACGGCATCGGCACCACGGTGGCCGCAATCCGCTTGCCACGCACTTCGATCTCCAGCGCCGTGCCATCTGCGCTGTGGGCGGTGGCGACATAGGCCATCGCAATCGGCACATTCAGGCTGGGTGCAAAGCCGCCCGAGGTGAGCACGCCCACCTGTTCGCCGCCCACCCACACGGTTGCGCCTTCACGCGCCGGCATGCGACCTTCAACAGCTAGGCCCACGCGCTTGCGCGGCGCACCGTTGAACAATTGATCGAGCACCCGCTCCGCACCGGGGAAGCCGCCTTCCGTCTTGCGGCGCTTGGAAATGGCAAAGCTCAGGTCCGCTTCGATCGGCGTGGTTTCCGGGTTCAGATCATGGCCATAGAGCGGCAGGCCGGCCTCAAGTCGCAGCGAGTCGCGCGCGCCCAGGCCGATGGGCTTCACCTCAGGGTGCGCCAACAGCGCCTCGGCCAAGGCTTCGGCGTGTTCGGACGGCACAGAGATTTCATAGCCATCCTCGCCAGTATAACCGGAACGAGTGATGCCCAGCTTGATCCCGTTCCACAGCCAGCGCGCGCCGGCCATGAACTTCAGATCGGCAAAGGCCAGCTGATCCGTGGACTCAGGGGTGAGGTCAAACCGGCTCATCATCGTCACTGCTTGCGGGCCTTGCAGCGCGAGCAGCGCATGATCCTCCATGTGGTGCAACGTGATTCCGGGCGGCAGCCGCGCCTGCATATGGGCGATATCGCCATGCTTTGTGGCGCCGTTCACCACGAGGTAAAAGCTCTTGCCGGTGTTGGTGACCATCAGGTCGTCCAAAATGCCGCCATTGTCCGCCAGCAGCAGCGAATAACGCACGCGGTGGGGCTGCAACGCCTTGAAGTCACCGGGCGCCAGGCTTTCCAGCCATTCGGCGGCGCCTTCCCCTTCCACCAGCAACTGGCCCATGTGCGACACGTCGAACAGCCCAGCATATTCACGCGTCCACAAATGCTCGGCGATGATGCCGTCGAACTGGATCGGCATGGCATAGCCGGCAAAAGACACCATGCGCGCGCCCAAGCGGCGGTGCAGCGCATCGAGCGGCAGTGTTTTCAGATCGGCATCATCAGCCATACGGCCCCCGGCAACAGTCACGGTCCAGCCTTGTGCCAAACCTGGTTCCCCCACTGTCGCCAGACCTGAGAGCTTTGACCGGACAATGTCCGGCTTACCCCTTCGGTGGGGTGAAGGCGTGAGCCCGCACCCGCTTTCCAGAGTGTCGCTGATACGCCGGCGCGGTCCTTTTGCCTGAGAGATTCCGGGGGCGGCTTGCTCCTTCGGCGGTGAAACTTGCGCTTCACACTCTCCCGCGCGCGGCGCCGGAGTTGCCCCCGGCGACAACCGCCGATTGGGCGAACCTCGCGCCTGAGTCAACTGCCCGAATGACCACCACAATGCCGCAACCCCATCGGCAGACGGCCGTAATCCTAGAGCATGATTGCCAAGCGCCTGCCCCTGATTGTCCTGCTCCTCGGCCTTGCCCTGGCGTTGAGCATCAACCGCGCCGATGGGGCGCGGCCAACGTCAACTCACGCCGAATCGCTGCCCTGAGCCGGCTTATTTGGCGATATTGTAGGCCAGCGCGCGATCATCGAGCTGGAAGCCGAGCAGCACCTCGAAGCTGGCGGCGCGCAGGGCAGCCTTCACTTCGGGATCAGCCATCGGATCGGTGGCCGCATCCAGTTCACCCGGGCGGCGCTTGCGGTTGATCTTGTCGAGAATGGCCTGCGGCACCGCGGCAGCGGTGCGCGACACGGCAGCCGTGGCCGTGCCCTGGGCAACGGCCCGTTCCTGGCCGGCAGCAAAATTCACCGTCACCTGGGAAATCTGCTTGGCGTTCACGATGTTCCCGGCCTGCACCACGGCGGCAAATACCGGCAGCACGAACTGCCGGGCTGGCGCTGCGTCGGTGCGGCGCACGATAACGTCATAATTAATGCGCGAAACGAACTGATCGCTGGTTTCGGCGCAGTCATCGCGCACGTTGGTGATGGTCGCCACGGCGTCCATGTTGGCCGCATCGGCAACGGTGCCGGCCGCACCCGGCCGGAACAACGTGATGTCGCCGGCATAGGCCGCCACCGCGACGGCCGGGCATGAGGAGCGCCGCACCACCAGAGGATTGCGGTCGCACGCGGCCAGAAGCAGCGCCGGCACGGCAACAGCGGCTAGGGCGATGGAACGGCGAAAAGCAGGGCTCGTCATGCCCCTTCTCCTATGGGGCAAAAGGCGTCACCGCAAGCGCCAACAAACTATGGCGCGGGCCGGGCCAATCGCGTATCAGCCGGGGCATGAGCAACGTCGCCCCCGCCATGGATTTTGTTCCTGCCGAACTGCCAGCCCTGAACGTACTGGTTGCCGCTCCGCGCGGCTTTTGTGCCGGGGTGGATCGCGCGATTCACATTGTTGAACTTGCGCTCGAACGCTGGGGCGCGCCGGTTTTCGTGCGGCATGAGATCGTGCACAACAAGTTCGTGGTGGACAGTCTGAAAGCCAAGGGCGCCATCTTCGTCGAGGAACTGGACGAAGTGCCCGACGGTGTGCCGGTCGTGTTTTCCGCCCACGGCGTCCCCAAGGCCGTGCCCGCCAAGGCCGAAGAGCGCGGGCTGACCTATGTTGATGCCACCTGCCCGCTGGTTTCCAAGGTGCATCGCCAGGCCGAACGGCTGGTGGCTGGCGGTTGCCACATCCTGTTCATCGGCCATCAGGGCCACCCGGAAGTGATCGGCACCTTTGGCCAGGTCCCCGAAGGCGCCATGACACTGATCGAAACGCTGGAAGACGCAGCTGCCGTGCAACCGCCCAACAACGGCAAGCTCGGCTTCCTCACCCAGACGACGCTGAGCGTAGACGACACCGCCGACATGGTGGCTGAACTCAAGCGGCGCTTCCCGGATATCGAAGGGCCGCGCGGCGACGATATCTGCTATGCGACGTCGAACCGCCAGGCCGCGGTCAAGGCGATGGCGCCACGCTGTGATCTGGTTCTGGTGATCGGCGCCGCCAACAGCAGCAACAGCCAGCGCCTGCGCGAAGTAGCCGAGCGCGAAGGCGCGCGCAGCTGGCTGATCCAGCGCGCGGCCGAGATTGATTGGGCTTGGTTCGAAGGTGTGACCACGGTCGGGCTGACCGCCGGCGCCTCGGCCCCGGAAGTGCTGGTGCAGGAAGTGCTGGCCGCGATGAACGAACGCTTTGCCGTGACGACCGAAAACATCACGACGGCGGTGGAAGAAGTGGTGTTCAAGCTGCCGCGTTCGCTGACCGCCTGATCCGGGTTGCCGAGCGATGGCCGTTTACACCCCGGTCAGCGCCGATGATCTGACGGCCTTTCTGGCAGGCTATGATGTCGGTGCCGCAGTCAGCTTCAAGGGCATCGCCGAAGGCGTCGAGAACAGCAATTTTCTGCTCGAAACCACACGCGGGCGCTTCATCCTCACCCTGTATGAAAAGCGCGTCGATGCCGGCGATCTGCCCTGGTTCCTGGCGCTGATGGGCCATCTTGCGGCCAAGGGCCTGCCTGTCCCCGGCCCGGTTGTCGATGCCCGCGGCCAGGTACTGCAGGTGCTGAACGGCCGCCCGGCCTGCCTGATCGAATTCCTGCCGGGTGTGAGCGTTACTGAAGCCACGCCGGAGGCCGCCCGTGAGGTTGGCGCCGCACTGGGCCAGATGCACCGGGCGCTCGCCGATTTCACCGCCCCTCGCCCCAACACACTTGGCCCCGCGGCCTGGCCGCCGCTCGCCGCCCGCTGCAATGGCCGATTGGGCGAGATTGACGCCGGCCTGCCCGATGCCGTGGCGCGCGGGCTGGCCGCAACCGCCGCGTGGCCCGCTGGCCTGCCGCAATCGACCATCCATGCCGATCTGTTTCCCGATAATGTGTTGATGCTGGATGGGCGCGTCACGGGCCTCATCGATTTCTATTTCGCCTGCACTGATGCCCGCGCTTATGATGTCGCCATCACCCACGCCGCCTGGTGCTTCTCTGCCGATGGCCGGCAGTTCTTCCCCGAACGCGCCGCCGGCCTGATGCGCGGCTATCTGGCCGAAGTCGGGCTCTCGGTTGCCGAGCGGGCTGCCCTGCCGCGGCTGGCGGCCGGTGCCGCTCTGCGCTTCACGCTCACCCGCGCCTATGATTGGATCAACACGCCGGCCGATGCGCTGGTCACCCGCAAGGATCCGATGGCCTTTGCCCGCCGCCTGACCTGGTATCTGGCGGCGGCACCGGAGATGATGGGTGGCTGATGACGGCCCGGCGCGCGCGCACGTGCAAATCTTCACCGATGGCGCCTGCAAGGGCAATCCCGGCCCCGGCGGCTGGGGCGCCATCCTGCGCGCTGGCGGCAAGGAACGGGAACTGAACGGTTCCGAACCCCATACCACCAACAACCGCATGGAATTGCAGGCGGCGATTTCGGCCCTGAACGCCCTCACTCGGCCCTGCGAGGTCGATCTCACCACCGACAGCGTCTATGTGCGCGACGGCATTTCGAAATGGGTGCACGGCTGGCAGAAGAACGGCTGGAAGACCGCCGACAAGAAACCGGTGAAGAACGATGATCTGTGGCAGGCCCTGCTTGCAGCCGCCCGCCCGCATGTCGTGCGCTGGCACTGGGTGAAGGGCCACGCCGGCCATGCGGAGAACGAACGCGCCGATACGCTGGCCAATGAAGCCATTGCCGCCTTGCGGGCAGCAGCCCCGGCCAACAGCGATTGACGCTATTGCCAAACCCCAGCCAATCGGCTTTTTGAGGCCGCATGTCAGCCGAACAGCCAGCCAAGGGCCTGAACGCCCAACTCATTAAGGTGTGGACGACATGGGGCACGCGCTTCCTGCCGTTTGCCGATGTTGCCACCCCGGAATTGCCGCTGTCGCGCCTGCTGCGTCTGTCGCTGATCCAGGTCAGCGTCGGGATCAGCCTGGTGCTGCTGGTTGGCACACTCAACCGGGTGATGATCGTGGAACTGGGTGTGCCGGCATCGGTGGTTGGCGTGATGCTGGCGCTGCCGCTGCTCGCCGCGCCCTTCCGCGCGCTGGTGGGCCACAAATCCGATACCCACAAATCCGCCATGGGCTGGCGGCGGGTGCCCTATATCTACATGGGCACCATGGTGCAGTTTGGCGGCCTGGCGTTCATGCCCTTTGCTATCCTGGTGTTGTCGGGGGCGCAGGAAGCTTTTGATGAGCGGGTGTGGCTGGGCATGCCGGCCGCGGCCATTGCCTTTCTGATGGTGGGTGCCGGCATCCACATCACCCAAACCGTTGGCCTGGCGCTGGCCACCGATCTCACCAAGACCGAACAACAACCCAATGTGGTTGGCCTGATGTATGTCATGCTGCTGCTGGGCTCGATCGGTGCGGCCCTGTTTTTCGGCTGGGTGCTGGCGGATTTCTCGCAAGGGCGGCTTATCCAGGTGATCCAGGGCTGCGCAGTGGTGACGGTCAGCCTGAATTTCCTGGCGCTGTGGAAACAGGAAACCCGGATTCCCAGCCGGCTGCGGCCTCAGCCGGTCGCGCCTGATCCCAGCTTCCGCGAAAGCTGGGACCTGTTTGTGGCCAAGGAAAAGACGCTTCTGCGTCTGCTCGCGGTGGGACTGGGCACATTAGCCTTTTCGATGTCGGATATCGTGCTGGAACCTTATGGCGGCGAAGTGCTCAATCTGGGCGTTGGCACCACCACCCTGCTTTCGGCGCTGACGGCGGGCGGCAGCCTGATCGGTTTTGCCTATGCCTCTTATATTCTGAGCCTGGGTGCCGATCCGTTCCGCATGGCCAGCCTGGGCGCGCTGATCGGCGTTCCAGCCTATGGCCTGGTGATCTTCGCCGCCACATCCGACGCACCGTCGATTTTCACCCTGGGCGTGCTGCTGGCCGGGCTTGGCACTGGCCTGTTCGGCCACGGCACGTTGACAGCCACCATGCAGTTGGCGCCGAAACACCAGGTTGGCATTGCCATGGGGGCATGGGGCGCGGTGCAGGCCACTTCCCAGGGGATTGGCGCAACCATCGGCGGCGTGGTTCGCGATCTCACCCGCGGCGTCGATCTGGGGTTCAACCTGGCCGCCAAGGCGGATGGTTATGTGCTGATCTTTGGTCTGGAACTGCTGCTGATGCTGGCCACGCTGATCGCCATGCGGCCACTGTTGCACCGCGAAAACGAAAATTAATGCGCTGCAGCAGGCATTTTGCGGCCGGCTTTCTGCTGCACTCCGTCGCCATTGCCCCACATCGCCGGGCCTGATTCGCCCACGGGGGCTGCGCACCCCGGAAAATGATACACAAGAAAAAAGGCCGGTGCCCCACCGTCAAGCGGGTGGCACCGGCCCATTCCAGCCTGCCCGGCGATGCCGAGCGAAAGACTTACTTGGCAGCTTCAGCCGGAGCAGCTTCAGCCGGAGCGGCTTCCACCGGAGCAGCTTCAGCAGCCGGAGCGGCTTCAGCCGGGGCAGCTTCCATTACCGGAGCGGCGGCGACAGCAGCGCCACCCTGCCAGAAGGCAGCAAACCAAGTTGTGTTGGTCAGGATCGCCAGGTGGATCGAGAAAGCGACCCCTGCGACCCAAACGAGGAAGAACAGCGGCAGACCGACGCTGGGGTTGACGTAAAGCCAAATGCGACCTTCGTTCATGTGCCAGACTCCCTTAAATTACTTCATCCAAGGCGTAAGTGCATACGCCAGGATATGGGCCAGGACTGCGCAGGCACCGTAAATACGGGTGCCCCACTTCAGACCTTCATTGATTTCCATCGCTTCCTTCTCGGTCAGTCCGGTCGGATAGACCTTAGTATCATCTGCCATGATATTCCCCTTCCCATTTGGTGAAGTCACCGTGCCAACCGGCCAATGCCTTCCCGCCTGATTACCAGGCCAAACAGCATCACGCGCTGGCCAGCCCCTCCCCAACCTTCCGCCAACGGCCGACCCGTTGGCAGGATCGCGGCAGGAGGTCGCAGGTGATTACCTGATATCCAATCTGTCGCATGTGTCAATCTGTCACTGCGGCATTGCATTTGGCTGGCTTGACAATTTTGCAGTGCAACACTGGCCTTCGCTGCATTGCAGCACTGGGCAAGCCAGCTCAGAGCGGGCTTTACCCTTCGTCCATGTCCGATATGATCTGCTTTGCTTCACAGTTTTGGGGATACCGCATGACCGATTTCAACCGCCGCAGCCTGATTGCCGGCGCCGCCGTCATCGCCGCCGCCCCTGCATTGGCCGCCACCCCGAAAGGCCCGGCCGCCGATGCGCAGAAGAAGATCCGCGCCAGCATCGACCGGCAGCTGCCCGAGAACATCGCCCGCATCCAGGACTGGATCCGCCACCCCGGCATCGCCGCCGAAAACTGGCAGATGGAAGAGGCCTGCACCTACACCATGGGCCTGATCAGGGATGCCGGCTTCCAGATGGTCAAGCGCATGCCCACCAAGGGCCAGCCCGGCATTTTCGCCACGCTCGATGCCGGTGCCAAGCGCACGGTGGGCATCTATTTCATGTATGACGTGAAGCAGGTGAATCCAGCCGAATGGTCCAGCCCGCCGTTCGAGGCGCGCATCACCAACAAGCCGGGCTGGGGCCAGGTGATCGTCGGCCGCGGCGCCATCAATCAGAAGGGGCCGGAAGCCGCCTTTCTGGCCGCGCTCCACGCCTTCCGCGAAGCCGGACAGAAACTGCCAGTCAATCTTGTGCTGGTCGCCGAGGGCGAGGAAGAAATCGCCTCCCCCAATTTCCACCAGATCGTGCAGGCCCCCGAAGTGCTCGCCGCGCTCAAGAAATGTGACGGCATCGTCATTCCTACCGCCTGGCAATCGGCCAATGGCAGCACGATGATCAATCTGGGCGCCAAGGGCCCGATCGAATTTCAGCTGATCGCCAGCGGCGAACGGTGGGGCAAAGGCCCGAAGATCGACATTCACAGCAGCCAGCACGCCCATGTCGATTCACCCGTGTGGCACCTGGTGCAGGCGCTGAACACGCTGGTGAAAGAAGATGGCTTCACCCCGGCGATCGATGGCTGGTTCGACAATGTGCGCGGGCTGACAGCGCGCGAGAAGGAACTGATCGCAATGACGGCCGCCTCTCAGAGCGAGGCCGAGGCCAAGCGCGCCATGGGCGTGAAGATGTGGATCAACAACGAACCGTGGCAGCAAAGCCTTGAACGCCTCGCCAGCCAGCCGACCGTCAACATCCAGGGCCTGGTCGCCGGCTACACCGGCCAAGGCGGCAAGACCGTGCTGCCCGGCCGTGCCGAAGCCAAGCTGGAATGCCGTCTGGTGCCCAATCAGACCTTCCGTGAAGCCGAAGCCAAGCTGAAGGCCCATCTAGCCAAAAGGGGCTTTGGCGATATCGAAGTGGTGGTGAGCGGCGGCTACGACCCCACCGAAACCGCCGAGGATGCCCGCGTGGTGCGCGCTCAACAGGCCGTGTATGCCCGCTTCAACGCGCCCGCCACGCTCTACCCGCGCAGCGCCGGCAGTTGGCCCGGCAGTGTCTTCACCCAGCCGCCGGTCTCACTGCCTGCCGGCCAGTTCGGCCTCGGCCACGGCAGCGGCGCGCATGCGCCGGACGAATATTTCGTGGTGGAAAGCAGCAACCCGGCCGTACAGGGCCTGGCTGGCTGCACGGCAGGGTTCGTTGACTTTCTCTATGAAATGGCTGTGGTTCAATAGCTTGGCGTGACGCAGCCGTGGCGCGCGGATGAGCGTGCCGCTGACAGCTGCTAACACCGCTAATTTCATGGTTCTGCGACGCCGGAAATGATACCATCCGCCGATCAACGGTGGAGGGTGTCATGAACAGGCCTGTACACGTGATAGCGTTGCTGTTGGCGGCAATGCCGGCCGCTGCGGCCGAGGCGGCAACAGTTGTGGTTGGCACCGCACCCTTGACCCATCCAGTCGGCGGGCAATTTGTTGGACGACTTCATCTCGATTTTCCCCAGAATTGGTGGAACTCGGCCCACAGCGGGACGCTGGAGGGCTCCGGCTTCACCTGGACGTATGATCCGCAAGGGTTCGGGGAAGGTTTCTCCAAAACCTTTGAAGTGCAGAACGTCGCCCGGCCAAACCTGACCAAGGTGCTGACGCTGACGATGGTCGTGCGGCAGCCGTGGGTGCCGCCACCTCTAACCGAATATTGCGCGGATCGGCGAGATTGCTCATCAGGGCGTGATTGGGATTTCTGGGGCCGCGCCTACGTTGATCTCGGGCCCTTCCCCACTCCCTTTCTTCTCTGGGGCGCTTCCAATATCGGCCAGGATGCCGAAACCGGTTTTTGGAGTGGCCAGTTCCAGTTCAGGGTGAGTCCGCAGCCTGCAGCGGAATATGTGACCTTCGAGCGATCGGACTGGGGCGCCGTGGTTGATGATATTGTCAGCATGACACTGCAGATTTCGTGCGTACCGGAACCATCGACATGGGCCACGATGATGCTTGGCTTTGGCGTGGTGGGCGGCGCGGCACGGCGGCGGCGTGGGCTTACGATGGCAGGTTCGGCCTGAATGGGAAAAAGCCAGGCTTGCTCCTGACGTTCAGGCGACAGGCAAACTTTTCCCAATTGGTCTATGCACAGGCATGAGCGCCTCGCTGCCTGACCTTCACACGAATCCTCTCGATCCGGCCGATGCGGCTGGGGCCCTGCCTGATCAGCCGCCAATCGTGCAGCCGCATTCGCTGTGGCGGGCGATGGCGCGCGGTTTGATGGGCCACTGCCCGCGCTGTGGGCAGGGCCGGTTGTTCCGCGCTTTCCTCAAGCCGGTTGATCGTTGCGGTCGCTGTGATCAGGATTGGTCATTGCAGCG
>Ga0214921_10000328_pt1 | contig 91749 bp, 94 predicted proteins | sample LL1505_MetaG_FD_177992 | JGI IMG/M metagenome (GOLD analysis project Ga0214921, IMG submission 177992) | Freshwater microbial communities from Lake Lanier, Atlanta, Georgia, United States - LL-1505 | ecosystem: Environmental > Aquatic > Freshwater > Lake | place: USA: Georgia | collected... | reverse complement strand
GGTACAAAACTGCTTACGCCTAGGGAAAGGCGTAAGCCTGGTGTTGCTTTTTTTAGGGCTATTAATAATTCAGCTGTGGCTTCTATATCAGCATCGGTTTCAGTGGGTAAACCAGCCATGCCATAAAGCTTTAGGGCAGATAGGCCACCTTCTTTTGCATAGCGGGCAGCTGCAAATATCTCATCCGTTGCTAATTTTTTATTCACCACCTCGCGCATGCGTTCGCTGCCACTTTCGATTGCAATCGTGAGTGATTTACTGCCGCGTTTGGCTAGTATTTCTGCTAACTGCGGCGTTACAGTGGCAGCTCGCACTGAACTAGCGCTAACCCTGGTGCCATCAAATTGATCCTGATTTAACCAGCTTAATAATTCACTGAACTGTGGATGTTGGGTAACGGATGCACCTAATAAACCAAGTCTTTTGGTTACCTTAAGCCCAAGTTCCACCGCTGGAATTAGGCCCTCATCTAAAGAGGGAGTGCGAAAAGGCAGAGTTAGGTAACTAGCGAGGCAAAACCTGCATAGTTCAGGGCAGCTGCGTACCACTTCCACCATATGGATTGATGGCCAGGCCGCCTCAGGTGTAATCACGCTGGAATGGCTAAGGGTGTTGCCGCGCCAGGTTTGTTTGCTAATCGTTGCTGGTATGCCAGCTTCTATCGGTTCAACTGCTATTAACTCCGCTGAATCGTTGTAGCGCGGTTGATAAAGGCATGGCACATAGATGCCAGGCACTTTTGCTAATTGCCTTAGCAGCTCAGCTCTTGGTGCAGTGCGCCATTGCTGCAGGGCATCAATAAATGCAGGCAGTAGATCTTCCCCATCACCAAGTAGCACTACATCGAGGAATGGGGCTAATGGTTCGGGATTTGCGGTGAGCACAGGGCCACCACCAAAAACAAGCGGATCATCATTGCTGCGTTCATGGGCCCAGAGGGGAATTCGTTGTTGCTCGAGAAGATCAAGCAGCACCGGTGCATCTAATTCCCAGCTGAGCGAGAGGCCAAATAGGTTGCAATGGCGGTGGGGTGAATCGCCTTGATCCGTGAATAAACGCCTCACATCTAGGTCGGGGCGTTTGGCAAGGGTTGCCCACACCACCTGATAACCCAGGCTTGTGATCCCAACGCTGTAGGTGCTGGGGAAAGCCAGCACTGTTTTTAGTGCCCCCAGCTGCGGCTGGGCTGGTTCAAACAGCAGGGTTTCCTGGTTCAGGGTGTTAACAGGCTTGCGTTTGCTCCAGTTTGGCCTGGCGGCTTGGTTTGGGTTTGGTTTGGCTAGGTTTTTGAAAAAAGAATAGATCGTGATAACACTGGGGATCTGGAGCCGTTTACTGCATTAATGAGCGTAGATGGCGTTTTTGTGTTGCCGGCGGGTGCGTTATGACTGATAAGCCTTGATTTGATCAAAATTTAGATAGCGATAGAGCTCTTGCTGGTTTGGATTGATTTTTTTTGCTGCCATCTCAAGATATATATCTTTGCTCGGAATCCTGCCCAGTTGAGCACACACAGCTGCCAATTCAGCGCTGCCTAAATACACCTGGGCGCCATCACCAAGGCGGTTATTGAAATTGCGGGTGCTGGTGGAAAATACGGTGGTGTTGTTTTCTACCCTGGCTTGATTACCCATACATAGGGAACACCCAGGCATTTCCATGCGGGCACCACTGGCTTCAAATATTGCGTAGTAGCCCTCCTCTTTTAACATCGCTTCATCCATGCGGGTGGGCGGGCAAACCCAGAGTTTTGCCGCATTTACTCCCTCGTCTTTTAATAGGGTTGCAGCGGCCCGGTAATGGCCAATATTTGTCATGCAACTGCCAATAAATACTTCATCAATTTGATCTCCAGCTACTTCACTAAGGGTTTTTACATTATCTGGATCATTTGGGCAGGCAAGAATTGGTTCATTGATTTGATCTAGGTTAATTTCAAGCACCGCTGCATATTCAGCATCCTCATCAGCCTCGAGCAGCACTGGATTTGCTAGCCATGCCTCCATCGCCTTAATCCGCCTCAATAAACTACGGCTATCGCCATAACCATTGCTAATCATATTATTGAGTAGGGCAACATTGCTGCGTAAATATTCACTTACTGTTTCAATGCTCAGTTTAATTGTGCTACCGGCACAGCTGCGTTCTGCTGTGGCATCAGTTAATTCAAATGCCTGTTCTAATTTCAGATCAGGCAGCCCTTCAATTTCCATGATCCGGCCGGAGAAAATATTTTTCTTGTTGGCCTTCTCCACCGTGAGTAATCCCTGCTGGATTGCCACATAGGGAATTGCATTCACCACATCCCGCAGGGTTACACCCGGTTGCAATGAGCCGCTGAATTTCACTAGCACAGATTCCGGCATATCCAATGGCATCGCCCCGATCGCCGCTGCAAAAGCCACCAGGCCGGAACCGGCCGGGAATGAAATACCTAAAGGAAAACGGGTGTGGCTATCGCCGCCAGTGCCCACCGCATCCGGCAGCAACATGCGATTTAACCAGCTGTGGATGATGCCATCACCTGGGCGAAGGGCTACACCACCGCGGGATTCAATGAAATCTGGCAATTCGGCATGGGTTTTTAGATCAACCGGTTTGGGATATGCAGCCGTGTGGCAAAAGCTTTGCAATACAAAATCAGCGGAAAACCCCAGGCAGGCCAATTCCTTCAATTCATCACGGGTCATCGGGCCTGTGGTGTCTTGGCTGCCAACGGTGCTCATCAACGGTTCGCAGCTGCTGCCAGGCCGCACCCCAGCTAACCCGCAGGCCTTACCCACCATTTTCTGCGCCAAGCTGAAGCCCCTGTTGCTTGTTTGGGCGCTGCCTGGCCGTATAAATAGCTCGCTTGGCGCTAATCCCAAACGCTCGCGCACCTTATCCGTTAGTGATCTGCCAATCAGCAAAGGAATGCGACCGCCGGCCCGCACTTCATCGGCAATCGTGTTTGGTTTTAATTGAAATTCGGCAATAATTGCACCATCTCTTTCCACCGTGCCGGCATAGGGCCGGATCGTAATTACATCACCCGTATTCAATCCAGTTACATCAAATTCAATTGGCAGGGCGCCTGAATCTTCAGCAGTATTAAAAAATATTGGCGCTATTTTGCTGCCTAAAATTACACCGCCGCTGCGTTTATTTGGCACTTGTGGGATGTCTTTACCCGTGTGCCATAACACTGAATTAATTGCTGATTTGCGCGAACTACCGGTGCCCACCACATCACCGCAATAGGCCACTGGATGGCCTTTTTGTTTTAGGGCGCTGATTTGCGCTAGGCCCCCTGGCATACGAGTTTCCAGCATCGCCATTGCATGGAGTGGGATATCCGGCCGAGTGGTGGCATGGGTTGCCGGTGATAGGTCGTCTGTGTTGGTTTCACCTTCCACCTTGAACACCGTAACGGTGATTTCAGCTGCTAGTTTTGGCCGCGCTGTAAACCATTCAGCATTTGCCCAGCTATCAATTACCCGCTTGGCATGGCAATTGCTGGTTGCTAGTTCCAGCACATCATTAAAGCTGTCGTATACCAATAGGGTTTTACTTAGGCCCGTTGCTGCTTCGGCGGCAATTGCAGCATCAGCGTTGCTTAATAGTTCAATTAAGGCAGCTACGTTGTAACCGCCGATCATCGTGGCAAGCAGCTGGGTAGCGAGCAGGGGGCTTACCAGGGTGCTTTCTAATTCGGCTTTTGCAACAGCCTTTAGCCAAGCCGCTTTTACGTAGGCAGCTTCATCCACCCCTGGTGGAATCCGTTCCTTAAGCAGTTCCAGAAGGAATTCCGCTTCTCCTGCAGGTGGCTGCAGCAGTAGTTCTGTGAGGGCCTGGGTTTGGCCTGCATCTAGCGGCAGTGGTGGTACCCCAAGCGTTTCCCTTTGCAAAGCGGCCTGGCGGTAAGCGGCGAGCATTAGCGGATTTCAGCACTGCTCCTATTGTTCCCGCACGGCAGACCCTTAGGGTTGTAGCTGATGTGTCTGAACAACTAAGGGCATGCTTCCCACCTCTGATCTGCACGTGGTGGAGACCCGCCCATTGGTGGCTCCCGTAATTCTGCAAAGCGATCTGCCCCTCACTGAAAGGGCAACCAACACGGTGCAAGCCACCCGCCAGCGCATAAAACGCATCTTGAGCGGCGAAGATCAAAGGCTTTTGGTGATCGTTGGCCCCTGTTCGGTGCACGATCTCGGTGCCGCTGAGGAATATGCAGGCGCCCTGGTGCAAATCCGTGAACGCTTGCAGGCCAAGTTGGAAATTGTGATGCGGGTTTATTTTGAAAAGCCGCGCACCACCATCGGTTGGAAGGGTTTGATCAATGATCCCCACCTCGATGGCAGCTACGACATCAATACCGGCTTGCGTAAAGCGCGCGGCTTACTGCTTTATCTGGCGGAACGGGGTTTACCAGCAGCTACGGAATTACTTGACCCAGTGGTGCCGCAATACATCGCTGATTTGATCAGCTGGACCGCCATCGGCGCCCGCACCACCGAAAGCCAAACCCACCGTGAAATGGCCTCCGGGTTATCGATGCCGATCGGCTACAAAAATGGCACCGATGGCAGCGTAACCATTGCAATAAATGCGATGGAAGCAGCTTCCCGCCCCCATCATTTCCTGGGGATCAATCGCCAGGGCCATGCGGCAATCGTTTCCACCACCGGTAATCCCGATGGTCATTTGGTGTTGCGCGGTGGTGGCAGTGGCACCAACTACCACCCAGAGGCGATTGCAGCAGCAGCTGAAGCGCTACAAAAAGCGGATCTACCCCATCGGGTGATGGTTGATTGCAGCCATGGCAATTCCAATAAGGATTACCGCCGCCAAGCTGAGGTGCTTGAGGCCGTAGCCGGCCAGGTGCAACAAGGTGGCACTGCAGTGATGGGTGTGATGCTTGAAAGTCATTTGGTGGCTGGCAGCCAGAAAATTCCGGCTGATCTATCCCAACTCACCTACGGCCAAAGCATCACCGATGCCTGCATCGATCTGGATACCACCGAAGCCCTTTTGGAAAAGTTAGCTGCTGCAGTGGCTTGATTCGGGCTTATTCGTTCACTTGGCTTAACACAGCGGCTATTAATTCATCACTTAGGTAGTAGCCATTGCGGCGCATTTGACCTAATAAGGCTGCGCATGAATCGATTAGTTTGTATTCCTTGGCCAAAACTAATATTGCAGCAGAGCCAATAATCTTTAGCCCCCGCAGGCTTGCTTCTGCCCTGCCGCAGCGGTCGTCTATTAAGAGCGGTATGCCGGGTAGTTCAGTTTGTTTTTCGATTGCTAGGGCAATTGCACTCGCTTCTCCTTCATCCACGCCGGGGTTGATGGGTTGATAGGGATTATTTGCGATTTGTGCATTGTTAGTAATAATCAACCAGCCATCTGTTATTGCATCAAGCAAAGCTTTACTCTCGGGAAACTGTGATGAAATGCTGCTTTTTGATATTCCCAATTCTCTAGCAACTAATTCAGTTATGAACACCTTGCTAAATAATATTTCTAATAAATTTAGCTTTTGGATTTTTGCAAAGGCGATCAATGGTGAAGCATCGGCAATCAATCCCCTTTGCAGCCCTTTCATTGGTTTCCAAGCCAGCGGCGCGCCAAGCTGAGTTCAATGGCTAATTCGCCTGCATCAGCAGTAGCCACAGGGATTTTGAGGGAGGAGAGAATCTCAAGAAATCTGGCTAGGGGTAGGTCTGCAATGCGTGCAGCCGCAGCCACTGAAATTGAACCACCGCGAAATAGTGAAAGAGCCAAGCCGGATCGCACCGCAGCCGTATTTGGTAGCCCTAGGCGATCAAGGGCTACCACTAGGGCGGTGGGCTGTTGATGGCTTGTTACGAGGGCCATTGCATCGGTTTCAGCAGCTTTTAAAACCGTGGAGGGATTGTTCTTTAGCTGCCGCACGGAAAAGGTTTGCATATTGTTCCTGCAGGGTGTGGGAACAATGCTAACTGCCAAGCCAATGGGCCATGGCCGCCACCAGTAGGGGCACGCTGAAGTTATCGATCCCGCCCCAGCTGAATTGCTCCAGCAGCGTTGCACTGGCGGCAATTGCCAATAGTTGATAAATAGGTAGTTGCGGTAGCAATATCAACAGCACCAGCAGTGTTACCACTGCCATTACAGCAGTGCCAAGCAATGATTTTGTTTGGCCAAATAATTGCCAACGCCTTGATGGGAAGTGCGCGCCCAATAAACCAGCTAGGCCATCACCAAGGGCCATGGTTAGCACCGCAGCGCAAACCAAATCGGCCCGTTGGGGCCAAAACAAACCAAGCAACAGTGTTATCGATGCCCCATAGGCAATCGTGCCAATGCTGGCCCTACCCACATCCTCTAGGGCAGGTAGCAACCGCCAGCGGTGGTTGATTGCAGCAAGGGCAGTGGCAAGCAACGCTGCTGCCAGGGCAATGCTGAGGGGAATATGGCTAAACCAGGCCAAAGGCAGGGCAAAACCCGCACCTATATGAACCACCTTGCGGCTTAGTTCAGGTTGTTGGGGCCAAGTGCTTTTGATCAGGCTTGAGCTAATAAAAAGCAGGCCCAGCCAAATGGAAACCAGTAGCAAAATTGCTTAGGCAGCCTGCTGTTGATTGGTGATCAAGCGCAGCTTGAGGATTGCTTTTGCTTCTAATTGACGCACCCGTTCACGGGACACATTGATCTGGCGGCCAATTTCAGCCAGGGTGAGCGGTTCGCTGCCCTCAAGGCCAAAACGCAGCTTCAGAATCTTCTGCTCCCTTTCATTTAATTGGGTGATCCAAGTGCCCAGGTGTTCCTTTTGGATCTTGCGATCCATGCCCTCCATCGGTTCGGTGCTGGCGGGATCTGGAATCAATTCACCCAAGGTGCTGCGGTCTTCCTCGCCCCTGGCGTGGGCATCTAAGGAGGCGCAAGGAGCACTTTGGCTGAGTAGTTCCTCTAGTTCTTCCGGTTCCATCCCCATGGCATGGGCCATCTCAAGCCGATTGGGCTGGCGGCCAAAGCGATGGGATAACTCGCGGGTAATACGGCGTAATTTAGATAGTTTTTCACTGATATGAATCGGCAACCTGATTGTGCGGGCGCTGTTGTCAATGGCCCGCGTCATCCCTTGCCGAATCCACCAATAGGCATAGGTGGAAAACTTATAACCCATGGCGGGGTCGAACTTATCAACGGCGCGCTCTAAACCAATTGCCCCTTCTTGCACTAAATCAAGCAATTCAAGGCCTTGATTTTGATATTTTTTAGCCACACTCACCACCAAACGTAAATTGGCGGCCATCATGCGACCCCTAGCGCGGCAACCCATCCGCACCTGATGGCGCTGGCGGGGGGTGCGCTCCTCCTCGGCTATTTCAGAAAGTTGCTTCATCTGCTGCACCTGGTGGGCCAGCTCGATTTCCTCAGCGGCGGTTAGCAAAGGCACCCTGCCGATATTGCTCAAATACCAACCGATTGAATCGGTGCTTAAGCGGCCGCCAGTGCGGCTGCTGCTCCGTAATTGCGCAGGGCGAACCGAAGGTTGCTCACCTTCAGTTCGAGCCCCCAGTGGTGTCCCCATCACCCTGGTCCTCTCGAATTAAATTTGGCCAGAACTTAGCACTAATGGGCGCTGATGTGTGCCTCATTTTGGAAAACAATCTGCAAATCAAGGCAATATAAAATCTACTGATTTGTTGCAGTTGCTTCTAAAGCTTTGGCACGGCTCAGCTTAACCAGCGGAATTCACAATTTACGGTCAGTTTAGGAATCGGTTTGGGTGCTGCCTTTAGGCCATGCTTCTTAACTTTTGGCCATAAAGCTTCGCAGAAATCTGAAATTAATTGCTGGATTTAAAGGCATTGCCCCTGCACAGCATTCCAGTTTTCCATTAGCTCCAGCTGTGAATTATTTTCATTTTCATTGCATAGCCGCTGCAGGAACTGACCATCGGCTTGCATATCCCAGGCGCCGCGGTTATCGGCCAGGTAAGTGTGTAGCAACTTCTCTAAACTGCTGCGCAATTCAGGATCTTCCACCGGGGTAACCGCTTCCACGCGGCGATCGAGGTTGCGTCCCATCCAATCAGCGCTGCCGATAAAAGCCTCCGGGTTGCCGCCATTGCCAAACCAGAAGATGCGGGAGTGCTCAAGAAAACGGCCGATGATGCTTATCACTGAAATGTTGCTGCTGTGGCCTTCAAGGCCAGGACGCAGGCTGCAAACACCCCTGATGATCAGTTCAATCTGCACGCCGGCTCGCGATGCTTCATAGAGCAGGGCGATGATGCGGGGATCCACAAGGGAGTTCATTTTCACAATGATGTGCCCCTCTGCCCCGGCTTTGGCATGCTCGATTTCCCTTTGGATCAATGCCTCCATACCTGCCCGCAAAGTAACTGGTGCCACCAGCAACTTTCGGAAGCTTTGTTGTTTTGAAAAACCGGTTAAATAATTGAAAAGTTCTACTAGATCTTGGCCTAATTCAGGCCTGGCACTAAGTAAACCCACATCGGTGTAGAGCCTTGAGGTTTTTGAGTTGTAGTTGCCGGTGCCCACATGCACATAGGAGCGCAGTTCATCCTTTTCACGCCGCAGCACCAGGGTTACCTTGGTATGGGTTTTTAGGCCGATCACGCCATAAACCACATGCACGCCTGCATTTTCCAGTTGCCTTGCCCATTGGATATTGTTCTCTTCATCAAAACGGGCTTTTAATTCCACCAGTGCCATCACCTGTTTGCCATTTTCAGCAGCTGTGATCAGCGAACTAATTACCTTTGAATCTTTAGATACCCGATAAAGCGTCATCTTAATCGCTAATACATCTGGGTCATCAGCGGCCTGGCCAATGAATTCCTCTACCGACGAACTGAATAGGTCGTAGGGATGATGCAGCAGCACATCACCCCGCTTGAGCACATCAAATACGCTTTCAAATTCCTCTGGCTTAATTGAGCCATCGGCAAGCAATGCCTTTTGGGCCCTGGCTAGTGGTGCTGCGATCCTGGCCAGTTGGGGGCTGTCTTTGAATTGGGGTAGTGGCACCCCGGTAAGGGCAAATAGATCATCTAAACCTAAGGGGCCGTTAATGCGATACAGGTCTTCTGCTTCAACAGCCATGCCTTCCATCAATAAATCCACCACGTCTTGGGGCATTTCATCTGCTACCTCCAAGCGCACCACTTCACCACCCATGCGTCGTTTGCGCAGGCCTTCCTGCAGGGCAATCATCAAATCATCGGCCTCTAGCTCCCGCAGCTCGAGGTCGGCATCGCGGGTAACACGGAAGAAATAGTGCCCTTCAATCGTCATGCCAGGAAATAGCAGCGCCAAATTAAATGCCACCACCTGCTCTAGCGGAACGGCGCTGTAGAGGGCTGGCGTTTCCCGCTGAGCTAGCTCAAGCGGTAATTTGATAAATCGCGGTAGGTTTTTTTGTGGCACCTTCACCCGCGCAAACTGTTGTTCACCCGTTTCAGGATCCCTAATTAAGGCGGCGATATTGAGGCTCAGATTGCTAATAAATGGAAATGGATGGGCTGGATCCACGGCCAGGGGTGTGAGCACCGGGAAAATAGCAGTGCGGAAATGGTTGTTTAACCATTCCCTTTGGCCAGCATTTAATTGCGGATAATCCAGCACATAAACGCCATATTCAGCCAGTTTTGGCTTTAGTTCGCCGCGGTAATGCTGCTGTTGTTGTTCTAATACCGGCCTTAATTTGGCTTGAATTGCTTGCAGTTGTTGCAGGGGTGTTAGCCCATCAATGCTCAAGCTTGTGATACCCGCCTCCACCTGTGATTTCAGTGATGCAACCCGCACCATGAAAAATTCATCGAGGTTGTTGCTGAAGATGGCGCTGAATTTTGCTTGCTCAAGCAATGGCGTGCGGCCATCAAGGGCCTGGGCTAACACCCTTTGGTTGAAATCAACCCAAGCCAGTTCACGGTTTAAGTAGAGCTCTGGGGCAAGAACAGCTGAGGCCATGGAATGAACAGAAGCCACTGGCGCGACCCTAGCTGGCTTGATTAAGGGTTCCGTTAGCAGTGAGAAAACACACCCCCAATAGCAGTGCTGCTGCCAATAGAAATGGGCTACTAAAACCCAATTGCTCATAGGCCAACCCCATCATTGGTGGGCCAAGGAAACTGCCAAGGCTTTGCAATCCCTGCAAACTGCCTAGGGCTGCGCCTTGGCCATCGCCATCAAGGCGCCTGGAAACCAAGCTGCGCAAGCAGGGGGTAACAAGACCAGTGCCCATCGCTAAAAGCGCAACGGCACTAAAAACCACCGGTTTGGCATTTGTGATCGGTGCCCCAGGGATTAACAGGCAGCCAACCACCACCAAGCCAAGGCCAAATAGCGTTAAACGCTGCTCACCAAATCTTGTTACCAACGGACCAATTAATCCCCCTTGCACCACCGTTGCCACCACCCCAACAATTAAAAACGCAGTGGTGGCCGGCCCAGGTCCCCAACCAAATACCTGTTTAAAAAACAACACCAGCACCGCTGTAAAACCATTAAATGCAAGAAAAAATAAAAAGAAACCAAGGCACAGGCTGCCTACTTTTGGATTAGCAAATACTTTCGCCAGCTGGGCAAAGGGATTTAAAGCCCGTTTGCGCGGTAGGGCCCGCCGCTGCTCGGCTGGGTGGGTTTCCGGCAGCAATAACAACACCAACACCAGATTGATCGCGGCAATTGCCACCGCTATCCACACCGGCAAAGTAACGCTCCAGCGGCTTAATACCCCGGCTAGGGCAGGCCCAAGAATGAAGCCCAGGCCAAAGGCAACACCGATTAAGCCAAATGCCTTGGCTCGATTTTCAGGGCTGCTGATATCAGCAAGCACCGCTCCGGCACTGGCGGCGGTGCCACCGCTGAAGCCATCCAGCAGGCGGCCGCTAAATAGCAAAACCAAGGGCCAAGCGCTGGCCTGGGGCCAGGGGATTTCCAGGGTGATCGCAAATAAAGCCAAGCCCAACACCGTGCCGGCTACGCAGCAAGCGATCACGGGCCTTCTACCAAAGCGATCGCTGAGGGCACCGATTAATGGGGTAGCTAAAAATTGGGCTAGGGCATAGCTGCCCGCCAGTAGGCCCAAGGTGGTGCCACTGCTGGTAAAGCCAGCGAGCAGGAAGGGCAGCAGCGGAAAAACCAGGCTTTCACCAACCCGATCATTTAGCAGCGTCACAAACACGCAAAGCAGCGTGGACGGACGTTTCATGGGGAGCGGGCCCTGCGGTTGATGCAACTAGTGTTCACCACCAGCCAGCCTTAATTTGAAAATATGCGTTTGATCGCCGCCTATCGCAATGCTGGTTATGAAGCCATAGCTGATGGGGTGATCCGTTTTTTTCAGCGGCGCCCTGATCTGCACACCCCAGGTGTGGCCTTTGGCCCAGGCAGTGAAGCGGGAGCGGAACCTGCCAAGAGTTCAACTGATATCAGCCTGGTGGCGATTGATCGCAGTGATCCGGAAGCCTTTGCCTTGGCCGATGTAATTCTGCGTGGTGTAACAGCAGGCCTCAATCGCTACCTGGAAGAGCTGCCGCTATTGCAGCAATGCTGCCCGGAACAACAATTATTTGTAAATCCGATTTTTAATCTGCAGCATTACGCCCCAGGCGAAGGTTTTAAGGCATGGCATTGCGATTGGACCATCAGCCCAGAGGCCACCGAACCGGTGCATCGTGTGTTGGCCTGGATCCTTTATTGCAATGATCTCCCGGAGGGTGGCACTGAATTCCATTGGCAAAACCACCACGAAGCAGCAGAACGGGGCAAATTATTGATTTTTCCTGCTGGTGTTTCCCATATTCACCGCGGCCGAGTGGATCATCACCACAGCAAAACAATTGCCACAGGCTGGATTAATGCCGGTAGCAATGCGGCTTATCTCAAACGTTTGGCGGCCGCGCCGGAGTAGTTGTAATTCCCCTATCTAGCCGCACCGCCTGCCACACGGCAACGGCATCAAGCCGCATTAATTGCTCTGGTGCCAGGGCTTTTGATTTATCTGGTTGTTGTAGATCACGGCCGATTGCTTGATCGTCGTAGATGTCGTTGTAATCATCCCAACCGGCCGCGTAGTAAATCTTTTTTATGCCAGCCCATGCTGCAGCTGAATAGCACATTGGGCAACATTGACAACTTGTATAAAGAACACAATCACTTAAATCCCAACTGCCTATGGCTTGGCAAGCGGCGCGTATAGCATTGATTTCCGCATGGGCAGTGGGATCTTTATCGCGGTAAACACTATTGCCAGCCACAGCAACTAGCTGATTGTGTTTAACAACTACAGCGCCAAATGGTTCACCGCTTCGTTCCTCTAATGCCGTGCGTTGCATCGCAGCAATCGCCATCGCCATAAAGCTGGCATGGCTTGGATTTGCACTGTTGGAGCTTGGCATTTTTCAACTTTAAAGCAGAGCTTCACCCCGTTGTTGAATTGTTTTGGCGTAATCGGTCCAGGTGCCGTGGCCCCAATAGCGAAAGCAGCTGGTTTCTAGTAGCAGCACATGTAAAAGCGCCTCTTGATAACGGGCGCTTTTTGTTACCGCTGGATCATTAGCCACCAGCGGATCAAATATTTGATGAAAGCGGGCGCTGAGCTTTTGCATGGGTTCAAGAATCCCTTCATAACCCTCCACCCAGCTGATGTTGTTGGTCCAGGAGGCACCTTCCATTGAAATAGTTGTATCGCCAGCCCTGAAGCTGTGTTGACCTATGGCTTGTATGGCAGGGAATTCAGCTGGATTAACACCAGAGTTAGCAATTAATTCTAGATACTCTGTGCCATTGATGGCTACTGTTTGAGCAGTTGCTGTTGGCGTTGTTGATCTATTGGCGATCGTGCGATGGGCCTGAATAAAGGCGGGTGGAAATTCATTCATCATCACACCACCATTTTCACCATCAGCAATTTGACTCACTAAAGCTGGAATAGTTGTTGTGCCAAGTTGTTGCCTTGTTAAGCCAAGTGCTTCGTGGTAAGGCTGCATTTGAGCTACTAATTTGGTATCAGAGCCTTGGGTTTTGATTAAGGCGATGATCGATGTGGTTTCACCTTGGCTGTTGCGGGCCACAAGCTGATTTGGGATTAATTTTTGCGCTTGGCTAAGGCTGCTGCCATCAAGATTTTCAACGCTATGTTCTTGCACCAGCAGCCAGCGATAACCGCATTCACGCAGGGCACTTACAAGGGCATAAAGGGTATCAGGATTGTTTGGCAGGTGCATTTCAGGTGGTGAAAAACCCCTCACCCGTTGCAGGGCCTCTTGGCCAAATAGGTTGGCGAATTGATGTTGCCAGGCTTGGATTTGTAGTTTTAGGTCGGGAATTGGCGTTGATGGTGCAACGGCATGGCTCCAGAAACTGCCAAGCCACTCCACATGGGTATACAGGGTTGGATCACAGGCAAGTTTTTTTAGTGCAGTAAGGATGTCTTGGCGGCCCATTTGGCTAAAGCCCCAAAGCAGTGTGCCCGAGTAATCCAACATGATCCGTGGGTTGCAACCCTCATTGATCAGGTTTGGGATGATCTCTGCCATGCGTTTGTAGCACTGGGCAAAGGGCTCGGCATTGTGGTTATCGCCCTCTTCCCGGTGCTCAAACATATATTGCAAATGGGAGATCAGCTCCCCATCAGCAGCGGCTGGAATCGTTGGTTGATGCATGTGCAAAGCACAGGCAAATGCGGATTGCAGCTGTTCAAGTTTTAAATTCGAATAAGGTGCAGCTACCTGGCCGGGTTGTTGCATCAAGGCCAAGAGCTCAGTTTCCAAGCCAGCGATTGGCGGCAGGGGTTGTTTCTGGTGATTTACTGAATCAATCATTGAGCGGATTGTTTTTTGGTGGTTAATTTGATTTTGGTGGTTTTCATTATTCTGCTCTGGCTAACTCCAGCAGCGGCATTTTGTGATCGACAAGGCCAATTTAGTGTTCCTGATCCCACAAATATGCGGCACAGCTTCTGCAAGCTCAGCCAACTCTCACCATCTTGATCGATTACAGAAGCGCATGGCGAACGAAATATTCAGCCTGATAATAGCTTTTCAGCGCTGGTTTATTGGCAGCTGCAAATACTGCAGGGGGTTTGGATTCCAGCTGACTTTTTAGTTGCTGCTTTGCAATGGGTGAGCTAGATATTATTTGAGAATAGTTGTAAAAATAACATATGATATCCATAATAATATTAGTATAGAAATAGTGCCTAAAATTTCAAAGCGTTTTGATTCACCTTCGAGCCACGGTTGATAGATGTTGCTCAACCAGGGAACAAAAAACCAGCCGGTTAAGGCAACTGTTATAGCATTGCTAATTAACATATTTAATGGCAAGCTGAGTCGCCCAATGGTTGATTTGCTGATAATAATCAACAGCATTACCGATGGATACAGTGCGAGCCAAACAAGTAGGTTTATTTTCCAGGTAGATATTTTTTTGCTGGACTTAGTGGAGATCCATTGGTCAAATGATTTGCGATCAATAGCAGATTTGTACTCATATCCCATACTTGCTTCAGCTTCACTCAACAATTTTCTTCGAATTCTGCTATCTAACCAAGCTAAGCATAGCTCCAAGTTTGTAAATCTAATTTTTACTATGCAAATTAAACCTTGATCGCCTTGTTCATATGTTAGCTCTTGGCCTAAATAGCCTTCAAATTCACTTGCTGCTTGATCCAAGTCATTCTGCAGTGATTTGAAGCCTTCCAGTTTAGCTTGAGCAATATCATTTTTGATGGTGTAGATAAATAAACCATCTGGTTGATTAATATTTGTCATTTCAGCTATCGCGGGAATGCACTGGGTTTCCATAAACGTATGTATGCTTAACAGCCCTATCATCACCAAGCATCATTAAAACAAATAACTTTTCCAGAGGTGTTTTGGCATGTTCCATTCTCCACGAAATAAATGGGGTGCAACAAGCATCTAGCACAACAAAATCAGCTTCTTTACCAATTTCAAAATTGCCAACTTTATTATCTATAGAAAGTGCTCTAGCACCGCCAAGAGTGGCATGGTAGAAAGCTTCAAATGGTGAAAGGGAATAGCCTTGAAGCTGGGCAGTTTTGTAGGCATTTTCCATAGATTGAAGCATTGAAAAGGTATTTCCCGCTCCAAAGTCTGTCCCCATTCCCATTCTAATGCCGTATTCTTTAGCCTTTTCAAATTTGAATAAACCGCTACCTAGAAACATGTTTGACGGAGGGTTTGGACATAAAACAGCTCCAGTTTCACTGACTCTTTTGAAGTCATCGTCATCGAGATGAATGCAATGGCCAAATATACTGCGTTCATTAACAAGCCCATAGTGATCATAAACATCAAGATAGCTTTTACGCCCTGGGAATAGTTCTAAAGTAAAACTTATTTCTTTTGGATTTTCGCTGAGATGGGTTTGCATATAGATTCCTGGGTTTTCTTTCATTAGATTCCCTGCTACTTTTAAATCCTCTGGGGTGCAACTTATCGCAAAGCGAGGCGTTACTGCATAGGCAAGCCTGGCCCGTCCGTGCCATTTTTCAATAAGTTCGCTTGAATGCTCGTAATCATCTTTTGGGTTGGTGATCGATATGCCATCAGGCATATTGCGATCAGCCATCACCTTGCCAGCAATTAGGCGAAGATTTAACCGTTCCGCTTCGCTGAATAATGCATCAACGGATTCCTTTGCCCATGAGCCATAGGCGCACATGGTGGTTGTTCCAGCCCTGAGGGTTTCTTTTAAAAATATTTTTGCACGCTCTGTAGCGATTTCAGGATTCTTGTAAATCTCTTCTTCTGGAATAATGCCATTCAACCAGCCTAGAAGCTGTTCCCCATAGAAAGCAACTGTTGTTAGTTGTGGAAAATGAATGTGTAGATCAAAGAAACCCGGGGTAATAATTGTATTTGGATGCTCAACTATTTTGCAATCAACAGCTAGTGTTGGTTCAATTTCATTTCTTTCGCCGGCTGCAATTATTATTCCATTTTCAACAACAAGCATTCCATCATCAATAAAAACGTAGGAATCTTTTGTGAGCCTGGGATCATCTATTAGGTGAAAAATAGATGAACAGTGGGCTACTGGAGATTTAACAGAATCACTACTTAGGCTGCTCATCTGTGGGCCGATGTGAAGGTATTTTGATTTTAATTAAAAAGTCCGCCGCTATTCTAGGCTTTATTATTTCTATAGATTCCTTGCTTGAATGCGATTGGGTAGTGATTAAGATATTTGTGTTGCTCCTGTTTGAGTGATGGCTAATACAAGTAGATATTTTTGCGGGGCGAGCGTATTAAATTGCACGTTAGCTGCAATATTATCCTTTTTTGAAGTATTTGCGTCAAGCTTTGTTTGCGCCCAGCCAGACGATCAAGGCCCTAAATCTAGTTTGATCGATCTTTCTAGTTTGGGAATATCGGGAAGCCCCGCAAGGGTTGAGGCAATTCCCGGTACTGGTGAATTGGGAGAATGGCTTGGAATTCCAGCTGATTCAGCTTGGCGATTGGGTGGTATTTGGTTGGGTAACGCTTCTGCTCAACTCGGTGGCGGTTTGAATGTTGAAAATGATCCTGGCCTTGCACAACAAATTTTACTTAATCTTCATCTTGATCTAGAGAAATTTGTGGGATGGAAGGGGGCAAGAGTGTGGGTACAGGCCCTTCAGGTTAATGCAAATAAGGCCTCCTATCGCTCAGGTAGTTTGCAGGGATCTAATAGTACTCTTACCCCTGCTCCTTTTGATCGTACTGAATTATATGATTATGCTTTCGCTCAATCTTTGTTCGATGATCAAGCTACTTTGTTGCTCGGCAAGCTAATCCCAAGTATTGATTTTGCTAATGTTGTTATACCTATATCTGTAAATAAAAAGTCTTTATACTCTTTGCCATCAATTACATCTTTAACTTATACTCCTCCCTACGCTATGCCCACTCTTTTGGGGCGATTGCCTGGATATCCCAATTCTGCATTGGGTGCATCGATTAACCTTAACCCTAAATTATGGAATAAATCTAGTTATTTAAAATTTGGTATCTTTGATGGGCGTGGTGGAAGCGGCATCTCCCCAGCTATGCAAACGGGTATGGCTTTACCAAGCTTATCTGGTCCATTATTTTTGATTGGAGAGCTTGGCTCAACCTGGAGAATCGGTTCAAAATTAAAGCCGGGGGCCATGGGTATCGGTCTTTGGCGCCAGGGGGGGCCGCTAAGCATTTGTTCAGAAAAAAGTACTGCCAGTTGCCTTAATGAAACCAATGCTTATGGAGCTTATTTAATTGCCCAGCAAAGGTTAATTAATTTTAGATATCCCAAGGACGGGAGTGGTATATCTGGATTTCTTCAATTCGGCTGGAGCCCTGCTAATACCAACCTTTTTGCAAGCTCTATAGGTGGAGGTTTATCTATATTTGCTCCGATGAAATCAAGGCCTTTAGATTCCTTTGGCCTTGGGGTATCTTGGGCAAAGATTAATAATCAGGCTTTTCTTTATGATCAATTAAATGATTCCGAGTTGATGGTTCAGGCTTACGCCCAATTGCATTTAGCAGGTAATATATATCTTACGCCGTCTATTACGGTTTTGCCGTTAGTTGGCAAAAAGGAGGCTGCTGCTCCATCCACCAGTGCATTGATGCAGCTTGTATTTTTATTCTGAGTATTTCTTGGATTGGTTTGATTTATTGGTTAGTATTTAATCATGTTTGCTTCTACCCAACACACTTTCAAGCCTCCGGCTATCCCTTGGCTTAAACCCCAGCGATTGTTGCTGGCGCCTGATTTGGGTATTGGTTTGGATTATGGCTTGTTTGCTGCAGCCATGGAAAGGCTTAGCGCTGATCCAGCGGTTCATGCGCTGATTGTGTTTGGTTCTAGGGGACGCGGCGAAGCCAAATTTGATTCGGATCTTGATCTGGCGGTTGTTATTCGCCAGGCTCAGCTCACACCGGCAGATAAGGCAAGCCATTGGCGCCATTTTCGTCAGCTGATAGGCCCTCTAGGGGTGGGGCTTGACCTTGTGCTGGCAGGTATTTCAGATGCAGAAAAATTGAGCCAATCGCGCTGGCATGTGTTTGGTGATGGGGCCAGGCAGGGGCGGGTGCTCTACGTCACCCGCTGAAGATGCCCAGCTGTTAATTGCGATCGTGCAACGCCACATGCGCAGCCTTCGCGTGAGCCTTGATCCGTCCTATCCATATGGGGATTGGGGATTTACAGCTCAGCAAGCATTAGAGAAGCTACTGAAAACTTGGATTGTGCTCAGTGATCGTTTGCCACCAAGAATTCAGGATCTGGCCGACCTTGTTGAATTGGCAGAAAAGCGCCTAGAGCCAAAGCTATTGGAATTGCAAGTTTTTACTGTGGAAGCTCGATATGAGGAAGGGCATTTTCCCTTGCCTGCAAGTAGGCAGTATTTATTGGCAGCACTGGAAGTGCAATTGCAACTTTGTGTTGCTGAGATTCAACAGAAGCTGTGATTTCTGATGCATGGATTTGCTGAACTAATTGTTCCAGCCAGAATGGCCAACCCGGCTCCCCCCTCCGATCTCCTACTCGTGGTGCATGGCCGCTCCGGCGGTGAAGTGCCAAGTGAATTTGAGCTGCTTGCAGCTGAACTGCGGCGGCAGAGGGGTTGCAGGGTGATTTTGCAATGTTTAACCGTCGCCTCTAGCGCTGATCAGGCCCAGCACCTAGAGCCAGCACCACTCACTTTGGTGCCCCTTTTTCAATTGCCAGGCCACCATGTGCGGGTTGATCTACCCGCCATCGCAAAGCATTGGCGCAGCTGCGGTTGGCCCCTGCGGCGGCTGCCATTCCTCGGTGCTTGGCCCCAATGGCAGGGGGCCTTGGCCCAGGCTTTAAGTGAAGCCAAAGGCCAGGGATTACAACCCCAGCTACTGCATCATCCCCTCAGTGGTGCTCTAGCAATGCGTTATCCCCAATATTTGCAGCAGCGCCTCGGTGCACCCTGCAGCTCCTGGACTGCTTACACTCAACCAAGCCAAAATCTTTTGCTGGTGCCCTTAGCTGTGGCAGCTAATCGGCTCAGTGAGGCACTCAATGCAATTGATTGGCCCCCTAGTTCGCAGCTGTGGCCGCCCCTATTGCAACAAAGCCGTTTTCGTTTGGTGCTGATGGAGCAGCTTCTTTCCCTGCCATGACCGCCACTTCCCCACCTGGCATCGTTTATTTGGTTGGTGCTGGCCCCGGTGATCCGGAATTGTTAACTATGAAGGCCCATCGGCTACTTAAGCGTTGTGATGCTTTGGTGCACGACTCCCTAGTGCCCCTGGAACTATTGGAAATGGTGCCAGAAACCTGTGTTGTGCATGGTGTTGGTAAACGTCGCGGTTATCACTCCGTGCCGCAACCCACCACAAATGAATTGTTGGTGCAATTAGCGGCCCGCCACCGATGTGTGGTGCGGCTTAAGGGCGGTGATCCCTTCCTGTTTGGCCGTGGTGGCGAGGAAGCCGCCTATCTGGCAAGCCAAGGGGTAGCGGTGGAGGTGGTGCCAGGGGTAACAGCTGGCATCGCAGCGCCTGCCTATGTGGGCATACCAATTACCCATCGCGAGGCCGGCTCCTCCGTTACTTTTGTTACGGGCCATGAGGAGATTGATAAGGTTCGACCCGGCGTTGATTGGCGTGGGCTAGCCCGTTGCAGTGACGGCTTAGTTATCTATATGGGCCTCCATAACCTGCAACGGATTTGTGATGAATTGCAGGCTGGTGGTTTAGCTGCCTCCACCCCAGCGGCGATCATTCAGCAGGGCACCGTGAATGGTCAAAAGCAACTGATAGCCACTTTGGCGGATTTAGCTTGCAGCGCAGAAGAACAAAATTTCATGGCGCCAGCAATTGTTGTGATCGGCGATGTGGTTGCCCAACGGGTGGCCGCCTGCGCCCCATCGCCGGCACCGGTAACAATGCCCCAACCGATTAATTACGCACCACCCGAAATGTGAGATTTAGCCTGGCGGTTTGCACCCGCAACCGTTTCGGTAAGGCATGGAGCCAACCATCTTGGGTGGGGGGATCCATCAGTAACAGGTCGCCATGGTGCAATTCCAAGCTGAAATTAATTTTGCTATTTGTTTTGGCCTTAAAGCGAAAGCTGCGGCTGGCACCAAGGCTTAAGGATGCAATCGATGCATTTGGATCTAATTCGGGTTCATCATCGGCATGCCATCCCATGGCATCAACACCAGTGCGGTAGTAGTTGAGCAACAATGAATTGAAAGGGCTTGCGGCGGCTTTTGTTACCTGCTCACGGATGGTTTGGGCAGTGGGCGTCCAGCTTTCAACCACATTTTGCAGGCCGGAATAGCAATAGCCACAACCTGGATCCGCCATCCAGCAGGTGAGCCTCGGTAGTGGGTGTTGGCGGCCAAATAGCTTGATCTGCTCCTGTTTCCACGGCACTTCCTTGAGCAGTTGTTCTAGGTAGGCGTTTGCCTTTTCAGCACCTAACCAGCCGGGCCAATGGCGTAGGGCAAGCCCCTCTGGGTAGATATCGCTGCTCACTTCCTAACCAATGGCTAGGGGCAGCATAAAAAAGGCGACCCCAGAAGGAGCCGCCTGCCTTTCCCATGCCCCAACCTTTTCAGGCTGGACCACAAGTGTGCGGCTAGCGGTTGATGGTTGTGGTGATTAAAAGCACCAAATCCGTAACAACGCACCCAACAGCAAATTGCTTTTTTTGGCTTACTGGCTCATCCCGCATTTATCCCCATGGCCACTGTGCCGATGTTTGAGCTGGTGCCCTATGAACGTTTTCGCGATACCCCCGCGGTGCGTTTCTTTGATATCACCGTTGCTGCCTCTAATGCCCGCGATCTGGTAATCCATAGCGGCCCAGCGGTTAGTCCCCCCAATGAGGAAGCCACAGGGGCATGGCAGTTTTATTTGCATCCCCACCAGGAAGACAACCTCCTGGCCCTGCACGGGGGCCGCACTTTTTATTTAGTGAACCTCGGCTGGAATTATCCATATCACATAGTTCGTTTAGATACCGGCGGCGATATCTTGCGTATCCCACCGGGTACTTTCCATCGCTCAGTTTCAGATCCCGATGGTTCGGTGGTTTTAAACCAAGCGGTACGCGAATCAGGGGCCACCGTGGCCCGTGAATTTCGCGTTTATAACAGCCGCCTGATACCACGTTTATTTGGTATTACCTTCAAAACAGCTCCGCTACCGAAGCTCCATGGGGTTAGTTGGTAGTTATGTGGGGAGCCGTAGATCCACACAGAGCTCATCCGGTTGCCAACTAACTAACGCTTGCTCATTAATCGTATGGGCCATTTGCACTGTTTGAAATGCTTGATCTAATTCCTTCCACTGATAACTAATTACCTGGGTATCTTTTTCAATATCAAGGCAGAGGGGCCAATGGCTGGGCAAGCTTGGATGCAGGCAGGGAAACAAACGCCCCTGGCGCAACCTGGCCCCCAGCACCGCTTCTTTAAGGGCTAATTTTCTTCCCTGCAGCCGCAATTGATAGTGTTGGCGAAATGATTCGTTTGTACAAATTTCAATTCTTTGCAAAGAGGTATCTACAAATCGGCTGGTGATTGCCCCCAGTTCAGGCATGTCTGATAGCAGCGGCCATGGCTCAAGGGCACGGCGCAGCACCAATTCGGCATCCCCTGAGCGCCAATGCAACAACACTGGAAAGCGCCACTGCCATAGCTGGCGGTAATAAGCGGCATCAAGCGCTAATCCCTGGCGGTTTAATTGCTGCAGTATCTGTTCAAAATCACTCAAAAGCAGGCTTGGCAGCAGGTGGCGATCATGTAAGCAACCGCCATAGTTGATTACACCAATGGGCCGTTGCTCGGGTTCCAGCAGCATTGCCCCTAAACAACTCCAAAGCAGGGCTACCGCCGCCATCCATTCGGCTTTTGGCAGGGTTTCAATAGCGCGAAATTCCACTAATCCCTGGCAGCCGGCCAGGGAGCCTGGATTCCAAAATTTATCGAAGCTAATTTCACTGCGGTGGGGGTTACCACTGCGATCTACCTGTAGATGACGCATGGTTTCAGCTATTGCTTGACGTTGGTCGCCAGCTGGTAGTTGCTCTAGGGCGAACAGTGCCATTTCAAGATCTAGTAGCGGCGCGCCGATTTCATCGGAGCGGGGTGCTTGGCTTGCTGCACCCACAGGATCGGCAATAAATAGGTAAGAAAGGCAGGGATGGGCTTGCCAGTAGCGCAGCACCGCCCCCAGCCAGGCGGGTTGTTGGAATATTGGATTGCGCTCCAGGGTGGGCCCACCCCACAACAGGTGGTTGCCGCCGCCAGTGCCAGCGCTTTGGCTGGAACTTGCTTGTTTCCAGGAGCGCAAACCAACAGCAGCCGTTGCTTTTTCCAAGGCCCCTAGCCATTCGGCATACACCTGCCAGGTTTCACACACCGGTAAGTTCACTTCAAGCACACCAGGATCAGCCGTGATACCCAGCACCAGCCAGCGCTGCTCTTGATCGATTGGCACCACACCACTCAGTTGTGGTGCCATCAACTCGTTTTCGTGCAACAGCTGGGCGATCGCTGCCAGTAGTTGTTCAAAGCCATCTGGTGCCAATGGCGGCAGAAATAAACCCCAGCCATTGGCATTGCAATCAAGGGTTAACACCTGGCGTGGCACATCCTCTGGCAGCTTGTTCAAAGGCAAGCGCAGCCCCGGCGGACCATCACTACTTACCAGTAGCCGTTCTTCTTCTGCTAACGGCCAAGTTGAAGTTTGCCAGCCATCCGCATCTCGGGTGATGGGCACTGCCCACACCTGTTGATCGGGGGCGAGGGGATCCTTGAATTCACTGGGTTCTAGCTCAAGCCCCAGGCGCTTTCCAATCGCCTTAAGCACTTGGCTTGCTGATTGCTGGAGTGGTCCGGCGACTGGCCACGGCACCAGTGGTTTGCGGTTGTGTTTACACAGCAACCGCAGGGCCCAGCGGGGATTTGTTTCGCCTGGATAGTGCTTACCGGGGCAAAAAAAGCAAATACTGCCAGGCAACACATCGCTTTCTAGTTGCTTTGCTAAGGCCCTGGCATAGCTGAGTTTGCTTGGGCCATCGGCGGCCACACTCCATTCAGCTCCTTTGGGTTCAAGGGGCACATAGGTGGGTTCACCCCCCAAGGTGAGTTCCATGGCGGCGCTTTGAAACCGCTTTCGGGCTTCCTGTCCCGCCGTCAACATCCATGCAGGTAGGGAATACAACAATGCTTGGCTCACGGTTGCTTCAGGCTTAGTTCCGCTGCCTCGATCTGCCAGCTGAATTCACTAACAACCCCAGGCGGGCCACTAAAACTGCCGCTTACGGCTGCTGTTAATTCGGGATTTGATGAACTGGCGAGGGGTATGTAGCGCTCATCTACGGCGCCAATGCCGCTGGGGTCGAAACCACGCCAGCCGGCGCCGGGTAGGTATACCTCAGCCCAGGCATGGAGGTCGTAGCGATTGGGCTTTGGCTCCACCAGGTGGTAACCACTCACAAAGCGAGCTGGTAAACCAATACATCTACAACATTCGATCATCAACACTGCAAGGTCGCGGCAGGAACCAACCCGTTCCCGCAAGGTGCGCCCCGCCGGCCAAGGGGGGCCATGGTGGCGTTGGGTGTAGTTCACCCGCTCTTGAATCATCTCCAGCAGTTGTTGCAGGAAGGTGAGGCAGTGTTGGTTGCTGCCGATAATTGCCTCCTGGGCTAAGGCAACGGCGGCTGGATCATGCTGACCATTGGGCAGCCAGCCATGCAGATTACTTAAAAGATCAGCATTTAGCCTGCCGATTGGATAGGGCAAACGCGGTTCCTGTTCATCCAAACAAAGTGAAAGTAGGGGGGGCGGGCTAGTGATCAACTCAGCTTCTGAAATGATTTCAAAGCGATCGGTGCTACCAACAAAACGCGCCCGCAGGATTTGATCGCCACCAGCTGCTAATAATTCAAATTTATGGCATGGCTCTGGATTAAAACTGATTTTATGTTGGATTAGTTTTTGAAATCCAATACTGCGGGGCATCAAACACAGCCGATGGGGGCCGAGCTGCACTGGCTTTGAGTAGCTATAAACAAAGCGATGGCTAATTTTTACGTGCATTGGTTTGAGGTGAAGTAGCGGATTTCCAATAGTGTGTGTAGTTCATTGATTTGTAGTTGCAATTGATCAATAACCTGATGAAGACCTTGATCGATTACATCGCTCACTTGGGAATAGTTCCAAGTGGCCTGGAGGCGCCCCAGGCTGCGGCTGAGGGAATGGCCGCTTTGCAGTAGTGGTTGTTGATCAATACTTGCAATTGCCTCGGCAATACCATTAAGGCAATAGCGCACGGAACGGGGAAAATCTGGATCCAGTAATAGAAATTCCGCCACACCACTAGGGGTGATTGGTTGTTGGGTGTGTTGGCGATACATTTGATATGCACTGGCGGAGCGCAATAGGGCAATCCATTGCAATTCATCTAAGGCACCTCCCACATCCTCAGGGCTTGGCAGCAGTAGAAAATATTTCACATCGAGGATCCTTGCAGTTTTTTCCGCCCTTTCAATCAATCTGCCAAGATTGGCAAAATGCCAGCTGATATCCCTGCGCATACTCGAATCTGCTATGCCATAGAGCTGTTGGCAGCCGCGCCTGATCAGTTGCAGTTGTTCAGGTAGGGCCTGCTGCCAAAAACTTTCACCCGGTTGTAAATCAAGATGTAAAGCATTTAGTTCTTCAAATAATTCATTGGGGATTACTTCACGGATTTGGCGAGCATTTTCGCGGGCGATGGCAATGCAATTACAAATGGCGTTTGGATTTTGTGCTTGGGCAAGCAGAAACCATTCCACCGCTGCAGCACCACCTTCAGGGTGTAATTCTTTAAATAAGTTGCTTTCTGCGCAAGCTTCAATCAGCGGCAGCCACACCGCGTCACCCCCTGCCGGTGAATCCAGCGCCATCGACATACTCACATCTAAGAAACGGGCCAAATTCTCGGCCCGTTCCACATAGCGGAAGATCCAGTAGAGCTGTTCTGCTACACGGCTGAGCATGAAACCACCCAGGTGTCTTTACTGCCGCCGCCCTGGGAGGAATTAACCACGAGGGAACCGCGTTTTAAAGCAACTCTTGTGAGTCCCCCCGCCGTTACCCAACTCTGTTTACCCCGTAATATGTAGGGCCTTAAATCCACGTGGCATGGGTAGAGCTCCCCTTCGCTGAGGGAGGGAACCGTTGAGAGCTGCAGCGTTGGTTGGGCGATGTAATTGCGGGGATTAGCCTGAATTAATTCACTGAAATGTTTCAGTTCTTCGCTGCTGGCATGGGGGCCTATCAGCATTCCATAACCCCCTGCTTCCGACACCGCTTTTACTACTAGCTCAGGCAAATGTTCCAACACATAACTGCATTCCTTTGGCCGGGAGCAAAGAAAAGTTGTTACATTTGGAATAATCGTTTCTTCATCTAGGTAGTAGCGGATCATCTGGGGCACATAGGCATAGATGAGCTTGTCGTCGGCAATGCCGGTGCCAGGGGCATTAGCAATGGCTACTTGGCCTTGGCGGAACGCCTCCATTAGGCCACTTACGCCGAGCATTGAATCTTTGCGGAAACAGGTGGGGTCTAGAAAATCGTCGTCGATGCGGCGGTAGATCACATCTACCCGTTCAAGGCCATTGGTACTGCGCATCCACACACGTTTGTCTTCACAGATCAAATCTGTGCCCTCCACCAGCTGGATGCCCATCAAGCGGGCGAGGTAGCTGTGTTCGAAATAGGCGCTGTTATGTACTCCAGGGGTGAGAAGTACCACTTGGGGGCTGTCGGTCCAGGGGGCCATTTCCTGCAGGGTTTGCAGTAGTTGGGAGGCATAGTTATCGATGGGGGTGATGCGTTGGCTTTGAAATAAACCGCCAAAAAGTTGCTTCATCACCCGGCGATTTTCGAGGAAATAGGCAACTCCTGAAGGACAGCGCAGGTTGTCTTCCAGCACCCGCCAGGTGCCATCGCCATCACGCACCAGGTCGAGGCCTGAGATGTGGCACCAGCGGCCGAGGGGAGGGATTAATCCCTGCATCTGGGGCCGCCAACCCTGGCTACTGGTTATTTCTTCTGCGGAGATAATTCCATCTTTGATTATTTTCTGGGCACCATAGATATCGGCAAGAAACAGGTCGATCGCCTCAAGCCTTTGGATTAACCCCGCCTCCAGCACTGCCCAATCCTGGTGATCGATCAGCCGTGGCAAGGGATCGAAGGGCAAAATTCGTTCGCTGGCCTCTGAATTGCTGTTGTAGAGCCTGAAGGTGGCACCTAGCCGTTTGAGTAGTTGTTCAGCCGCCCGATGATTTTCATTCAGTTGGCTAAGGCCAAGGGCCCCCAGTTGATCCATCAAGGCCCCCATCGCTTTACGGGGTGTGTGGCTGGGGCTCATGTATTCATCGAAGCCACCCATTGGCACATAGGTTTCAAACATCAGCTTCAGCTGTTTCAACCTTCCTATGGTGCGGAATCAAGCCGCCCGCCCATGGTTCCCATTGCTACATAATCAACATCCGGCTAGTAATTAGCGATCGAATTGTGTAATTTGATACTTATCTTATCTGCAAGCTTCATTTGCTGATGATCCTTTCACTGCTGGCAGGGCTAGAGGTGCAAACAACTTTTTAAGGCTGCCTTTGCTCTGCTCTTCTGTTAGGGCAGTATTCAAGGCTGCAAGCAGCCCTGGGTTGTCTTTCCTTATTGCAATGCCAAATGGTTTAGCTGGAAAGCAAGCTGCCACATCTAAAAGGCGAAACCGATTGCGGTCTTTAGCAACACTGAGCATTCCCATGATATTTGTATTGTCGTTTGCCCAGGCTGCCACCTCTGCGCGGCGCAGTAGTTCGATGCCACCGGATTCCAAATTTGTGCTGCGTTGATAAATTCCTGGCCAAGTCCTTTTGTAGCGCTGTTCACTTGCTGAGCCATTGGCAACACTAATATGCTTTCCAATGAGATCACTCAATTTATAAACCTTGCTGTTTACTGGTAGCAATAGTGCTTCATGGGCTATCACATAGGGCACTGAAAAATCTACGAGTTTTTGCCGTTCTGCTGTAATGGTGAATTGAGCGATTACAAGATCAATCTTCCCTTTTTGAAGTAGTGCTAGTCGCTCTGGTGAATCAACGCCGATAAGTTCAACTTTTTTCGCATCACCAATCAGCTTTGAGCCAATTAATAGGGCTAGGGATGCTTCCGCACCCTCAAAGCCTGGCTTGCCAGCTATCTTCTTAGATATCCCTGGAAGGTCGGGGGAAACACCTATGCGCACGAGACCATTCTGTTTGATTGTGTCTAGCAAATCTGGCGATGGCGAATTTGCTAGTACTTGGGTTAAAGATGTAAGCATATAACTGCAAGAAATGATTGTTAAAAAGGTAAATTTTCTGCGAAATCTTGCAATTAGATCCATTGAGCTGCGGCAGTGAGTTGTTCTGATTTATTATGTATCAACATCTGGATTAATTAAAGCAAGAAATAAAGCTGCGCCATCGGTAATTCATCAGCTGGTTCGCATGTGAGCAGTTCACCATCGGCATACACCTCATAGGTTTCTGGATTAACGCTGATATCTGGCAGGGCATTGTTGTTGTGCATGGCTGCTTTGCCGATATCTCTGGTGTTTTGCACCGGTAGGCAGGGGCGAGCTAAGCCCAATTGCCGCGGTAAATCAGCATCCAGGGCAGCTTGGCTCATGAATGTGAGGCAACTTGGTGCCAACGCCTTGCCGTAGCTGGCAAACATCGGCCGGCCATGCACTGGCCCTGGGGTGGGAATTGAAGCGTTGGCATCACCCATCTGGGCCCATGCAATGCTGCCGGCCTTCAGCACCAGTTCTGGTTTAACGCCAAAAAAGCCAGGTTTCCACAGCACTAAATCAGCAAGCTTGCCCACCTCCACAGAACCCACCTGGCTGTTGATGCCATGGGCAATGGCTGGATTGATGCCAACCTTGGCGATGTAGCGCTTGATGCGGTTGTTGTCGTTGCGGGAGCTATCACCTTCAAGGGGGCCCCGCTGCACTTTCATCTTGTGGGCCGTTTGAAATGTGCGGGTGATCACCTCCCCCACCCTGCCCATCGCTTGGGAGTCGCTGGCAATTATTGAAAAGGCGCCCAGGTCGTGGAGGATGTCTTCTGCCGCAATCGTTTCGCGCCGAATCCGCGATTCAGCAAAGGCCACATCCTCTGGTATGCCTGCATCCAGGTGGTGACAAACCATCAACATATCGAGATGTTCTTCGAGGGTGTTGCGGGTGTAAGGCCTGGTGGGATTTGTGGAGCTGGGCAGCACATTGGCCTGGCCGCAGATCTTGATGATGTCGGGGGCGTGGCCGCCGCCAGCTCCCTCAGTGTGGAAGGTGTGGATGGTGCGGCCAGCGATCGCTCGGATTGTGTCTTCCACAAAACCGGCTTCATTCAAGGTGTCTGTGTGGATGCACACCTGGATATCAAAGCGATCGGCTACCCCGAGGCAGCAATCGATGGCGGCGGGGGTTGTGCCCCAGTCTTCATGCAGTTTGAGGCCGCAGGCCCCAGCTCGAATTTGCTCCTCTAATGCCTCTGGAGTGCTGGCATTGCCCTTGCCAAAAAAGCCCAGGTTCACCGGTAAACCTTCAGCCGCCTGCAACATCCGGGCCAGGTGAAAAGCCCCCGGCGTGCAGGTGGTGGCATTGGTGCCGGTGGCTGGGCCAGTGCCGCCGCCGAGCAGCGTGGTAACACCACTGGCTAGGGCGGTTTCAATCTGCTGGGGGCAGATGAAGTGAATATGGGTGTCGATCGCACCGGCGGTGAGGATATGGCCCTCGCCGGCAATTGCTTCGGTGCCAGGGCCGATCACGATATCGATGTTGTTGCTGATATCTGGATTACCCGCCTTGCCGATGGCGCAGATGCGGCCATCTCTGATGCCAATATCCGCTTTCACAATGCCCCACCAATCAAGGATCAGCGCATTGGTAATCACCGTGTCTACGGCGCCGGCGGCGCGGCTGCTTTGGCCTTGACCCATGCCATCGCGAATTACTTTGCCGCCGCCAAATTTCACCTCATCGCCATAGCTGGTGACATCCTTTTCCACCTCAAGGATTAATTCTGTGTCGGCCAACCGCAGGCGATCGCCGGTGGTGGGGCCATAGGTTTCGGCGTAGCTGCGGCGATCGATTTGATATGCCATCAGAGAGCTCCGTTGATTTGAGCGTTGAAACCCACCACCCGGCGGGCTCCAACAAAGGGCACCAGCTGCACTTGGCGTTCATCGCCGGGTTCAAAGCGAACGGCGGTGCCGGCGGGAATATCAAGCCGTTGGCCCCGGGCTGCTTCCCGATCGAATAGCAGCGCAGGATTGGCTTCGGCAAAATGGAAATGGGAGCCCACCTGGATGGGGCGATCGCCGCTGTTAGCCACCATCAAATTGGTAACAGGGCGGCCGGCATTGAGTTCAATGCTGCCGGGTTCAGGTAGTAGTTCGCCTGGGATCATGGCCTGATCGGTTGGTGCAGGGTTACAAGCTTGGTGCCATCGGGAAATGTGGCTTCCATTTGCACTTCATCTATTAGTTCCGCTACCCCAGCCATCACTTGGCTGCGGTTTAACCAAGTGCTGCCCTCCTGCATTAGAGCCGCTACGGTTTTGCCATCCCGTGCCCCCTCCAGGATTTGAAAGCTGAGCCAAGCCACCGCCTCCGGGTGGTTCAGTTTTAAACCTCTCGCTAACCGCCGCTCCGCCAATAGGGCTGCGGTAACAATTAAGAGCTTGTCTTTTTCCTGGGGAGATAGGTGCATGGGCTGCAATCACTGTTGATCGTTGGGGGGGCTGTGCTGCCACTTTTGCTGGAACTAATCCCAACTTTGGCCCTTGGCTTGGCCATCGGTATGCGTTGGCCGCTACTGCCTGGAGCATTGGCGCAACCGCTGGTGCGCTTCGGCATTCCCTTGAGTGTGGCGGCATTGCTGCTGCGTTCTGGCTTAAATCGCGATTTCTTACAGGCGGGCGCCCTGGCACTGCTACTGATTGCTGCATTGATGTTGTTGTTGCAGCGTTGGCCGCGGCTATTGCCCTCTGGGGTGTTGCAACTGGGGGCGGTAACGGGTAACACCACCTACTTCGGCATTCCGGTGGCCTTGGCCCTATTGCCACCCCAGGCCCTAGGGGCTGCCATCGCCTACGACCTGGCCGGCACACTTTTGAGTTGGACGCTCGGCCCACGCCTGGTGGCAGCCGCCGGCCAGGGGCGCCGTTCCTTCCGCCGCGACCTAGGCCAAAGCCCAGCCACCCATGGCTTTTTGCTTGCCTTTGTGCTGCAACTAACCCCATGGCAAGCACCCCTTGCTGCCCTGCTCTGGTGGCCAGCCCGCTTGGTGTTGCTGTTGGCTTTATTGCTGGTGGGGATGCGTTTGGGGGTGATGTTGAACCAAGGCGAAATCCAGCCTGGTTTCAATTGGCGCCCTTTGGCGCCTGCTTTGCTTTTTAAAATGCTGCTTTTGCCGCTGTTGTTTGCAATTCTTGGCCGCCTACTTGCATTGCCAGCTGGTGTGGCTGATGCCTTAGTGCTGCAGGCGGCAGCCCCCACAGCGATCTCAGTGCTGTTGATGGCGGAGGCCGAAGGGGAAGGCGTTAATGCAGCGGCAGGTTTGGTGCTAATAAGCACTGCAATGGCTCTAATTACTGTGCCGTTGTGGTGGTGGCTGCTCAGTTGAGCGCTGGGGTTTGGGGATATTCCTGCAGGGGCCACACCCTTGGCGCTAGCGGCGCACTTAAACCGCGCAGTTGGCGAATCAGGGCCCATAGGCGATAAAACCAGTGGCGGGCCGCTTGGCTGGAGGGGCCCCGGTAGCGGGCAATTAAGCCCTGTTGCAGGCTGCCTAGGGCCATTTCTCCCTCGAGTTCCAGGCTGTCTTGGCGGCCTTGGTTGATTAGGGCTTGGAGTTTGTTGCTATCCAGGGAGCTTGGTGCCGCCCACACCAGGCTGGCCAGCACCGGCTGGCCCATTAGCCCATGGGCGCTATCAAGGCAATCCCGATTGATTTGGAGCCGATCCACCAGTTCCCAGCGCCGGTCGCTGGCTGATTTGCGCTGGATTTCGAGGCTGCTGCGCCAGCAACCATTGCCCAGGGTTTCTCCCCTGGCGGTGCGGCCAAATCGCACCACATCAATGCCTAGCCAGCTGGCGTTTTCAGCTAACTCCAGCCGCTGCTGCTGTTGCAGCAGGCCCCCTTCAAATACCAGGGTTTCCTGGGGCAACCATTCCAGATCAGCGCCCGGCCCTAGCTGGGTTTCTATATCGATGTGGGCCCACTGGCCCTTAATGCCGTAAACCTTTTGGGCTGCCACGCTGGTTATCAGGGCGCGGCTGTTGGCGCCAAGCCCTAGTTCGATTTTGAGTTGATCACCGCCCACGAGGCCCCCGGCTGTATGCAAAAGGGGCAGTTCACAGCGGCCATCGGCGCCAGCAAATGCCCGCATTAGCTTTAAAGGGGCGGTGCTGCCCCCTTGAAAGCTGGTGAGCCCTTGGCTGCTGGCTGCAAATTGCAAATTTGCTGTGCCCCGCCAAGGGCTAGGGGTGGCAGTGGCTTGGGCCATGGGGTTATGGCAGCTTGGATCCATGCAACAGGAAACCAGGCCATTGCTGCTGCAGCATCGCTGCAGTTCCGCAGCTGGAGAGGCTTTATTGCAGCTGCCACTCACGGCGGCTGAACGGCAGATCTGCCGCGGTTTGCGCCGCTGCAGTGGCGGCCAAGAGGTGTTGCTGCAGTTGCCAAGGGGCGAACCTCTGGCACCAGGGCAATTATTAGGGGCCGTGGAAAATATGCCACTAGCTGTGGTGGTGGCTGCAGATGAACCACTTCTGGTGGTGTGCAGCAATGATCCCATGGCCCTGCTGCAGGCTGCTTATCACCTCGGTAATCGCCATGTGGCCTTGGAGTTGCAAGCCGATCAATTAAGGCTGTTGGCCGACCCTGTTTTGGAGCATTTATTAGGCCACCGCGGTTTGCAAGTTGCCCACCTGCAGGCCCCCTTCCTGCCCGAGAGTGGCGCCTATGGCGCTAGCCATAGCCATCCATGACCCTCCCCCTGGCCTTACTGCAACTTGTGAGCCCCGCTTTGCCGGTGGGTGCTTTCAGCTATGCCGAAGGTTTGGAGGTGTTAGTGCAGGCGGGTGAGCTCAGGGATGCGGCAACCCTGAAGGCCTGGCTTGAGGCTGAATTGCAATTTGGTTTGCTTGCGGTGGAGGCAGCTGCCCTAGGGCCTTTGCAACAGGCCTTTAAAACTTCAAATATGGAGCAGTTGCTTGATCTAAATGGTTGGTTGATCGCCCAGCGGGAAGCGCCTGAAATACGGGCGCAGCAGTGGCAAATGGCTGGTTCCCTACTACAACTACTTGCCGCGATGGGCTGGCCATTAACTGAGCAGTGCCAGGCTTTGAAGTTAACTAGTTTGAAGTTAACGGGTTTGGGTTGGACTGCTGCTTGGGCTTGGGCCGGCCATTGTTTAGATCTAGAGGCAACTGATTTAGTGGAGGCTTATTTATATGGTTGGCTGGCAAATCAAATCAGTGCAGCAGTAAGGTTGATACCCCTTGGTGCAACTGAAGGCCAATGCCTGCAGCTGCAATTGGCTCCTTTAATTAGTAGCCAGGCTAATTATTTAATCAGCCAAGATCCACGCCAAATGTTTAGCTCCGGGGTGGGGGCAGGCCTTGCTCAATTGCAGCATGGAGCCCTTTATTCGAGGCTTTTTAGGAGTTAATAATTTCGGGCTGAACCAAAAGATGGAATTAGTGAACATCCACCATGCGAAAACCCATCTTTCCCAGCTGCTGTAAGAGGTGGAACAAGGGCAGAACCAAGCTGTTTGAGGATTTTGATACACCACTCGATATGGAACTGTTTTGTCTTCCTCTTTTAGCTACCCCTTTGCCTGTAGGGGTAATTAGTTGTTTTTAAATATAATTAACTAGAAGCAGATGTGTAAAATCGTTGCGCATAATTCCATAATAAGCGGCTGCCGGTTAAACAAATTCCTGCAACACCTAAAGCGCCGATTGCCCAGATGGTTGAACTTTTACCAAGTAGTGCCTCTGCCGGAATAGTTGTTAGAAATGCCACCGGTAATACAAAAGTAAAAATTAATCTAAGCGCAGGGGGATAGGCGCTAACAGGATATCTACCAGCAACTAAGGTATACCTTAAAACTTCGGTGGCATTCCACACTTTGATAAACCAAATACTTAGAGCTGCTAATACAAACCAGAGGCTATAAAGTATTGCTAAAGAAGCTATAAGTAGTGCAATGGCAAGCAGCATGGCTCCACCGGATGGCAGGCCGTAGCTAGTGCTTGAACTTGGCTTGATTAATGCCCAGCTAATTAAACAAAAGCCTGCAATTATTCCAGGTAAACCCCAGGGGGATACCGTGCGGGTGGAAAGCCAAAATTGGCTATCTATTGGTTTTAGTAATACATAATCAAGGGTGCCCGTTTGGATATGATTCACAATGCGGCTCAGATTTGGTTGCAACACGCAGGTTGTAAATCCATCTAAAATTGTATATAAACCTAATACTATTAATGAGCCATTCCAGCTCCAGCCCCCCAGGGAAACGCCATTGCCAAATAACAGCTTCAGCACAAATATGCTGCCAGCTAAATTGCCAAGCACAGATAACAATTCAACCCAGGCATTGAGCGGATATTCAAACTCAGCTGCAATGGAGCTACTCCAAAAGTAACATAAACTGCGCCAATAGCGTTTTATTTCCTTCATGCTCCCATGGCGGAGTAACGCCTTAGGCCCGCCCGCCAGAGCAGGTGGCAAATTGGCAGTAGTAATAAACACCAGGCAGTGATTGCCGCAAAACCAAGCGCAATATTCACCGGTTCACCTGCTATTAGCCTTGCAGGAAAATCAATCATCCAGGGGAAGGGGGTTGCCATCGCAAGCCACTTTACGGCAGGTGGAAAGGTATCTATGGGCGCCACAATACCCGAAAGAAACATATATGGAATCATAAGTAAGCGATCAATTGCAGCTGCTTTTTCACTCCAAAAGCAGAAAGTAGTTAATACAAGTTGCAGTAAAAATCTAAGTAAAAATGCAGCCATAATTGCCATAAATCCAAAAAATAGCGCCCCCGCTGATGGCAGCCAGATTAAGCCAGGTGCAGCTATTCCAAGCAGTGCTAGCAGCACTGCAACAATGGGAATGCGAGATGCCTGTTCACTTAAATGGGCGGTTAGGTAGCGCCATAAAGGCGATATTGGCTGCAGTAAAAAAGGTGATAATCTGCCTTGCAGAGCATCTTCTTCAAATACATTTATTAACCACACCACCGTAAATTGCCTCACCACAAAAGCAGCAAGAAAATAGCGACTCAGCTGCTGCGCTGATATGCCCGCAGCATTAGCTGCGCCAGAGCCGCTCCACACCCCCAGCATTATTAAAGGCAGCACCCCTGAAAGTGCCCAGAGGATAATTTCTGCTCGATATTCCAGCATCAGGGCGTATTGGCTTGTTATCAGCGCCCGAGCTACCCGCCATGCCCATTTCATAACTTATCCCTATGGCGAAACAGGCCGCCAATCAATTCCTCTATCGGCGGGGCACTCACTTCTAGGTCAACCACTTCAAAGCGCTTTAGTAATGCTGCTACCCGTTCCGATAGCTCAGCGCGAGGTATTAACAGCTGCACCTGGTGGCCCTCCAGGGAGTGAATATCGCCGTAGCCGCGGAAATCCTCAATGCTATGAATTTTGCTTAGTTCCATGCGCACTTGGCTGCAGGGGGCAAGTTTTTGGGTTAGTTCACTGAGGGAACCATCATGAAACAATTCACCTTGATGGATGAGTAATACCCGTGGACATAGGGTGGTGATATCGCCCATGTAGTGGCTTGTGAGCAGCATTGTTGCCCCCGTTCGTTTGTTGTAATCAGCCAGGAATTCCCTAACCCGCACCTGGGCATTTACATCTAAGCCCAGGGTTGGTTCATCAAGAAATAATACGGCAGGTTGATGTAGTAACGCTGCAAGTAATTCCGTTTTCATTCTCTGGCCCAGCGACAATTTTCGCAATGGCCTTAGCAGCTCCTCGCCAAGTTCTAACATTCCCGCAAGTTCATTGATACGGCGCTGCGCTTCTTTTTCTGGGATGCCGTAAACAGCCGCATTAACTTTTAATGAATCAAGAGCTGGAAGATCCCACAACAATTGTTGCCTATTACCCATCACCAGGGTGATCTGGCCTAAAAATCGCGCTTTTCGTTGCCATGGTTTATGGCCAGCTACTGAGAGTTTGCCACTAGTGGGATGAATTAGGCCCGTGAGCATTTTTAAAGTTGTTGTTTTTCCTGCCCCATTAGGGCCAAGAAAACCAACAATTTCACCCGGTTCGATGCAAAAACTAATTTTATTTACCGCAGTTATCTCCCGGTGTTTGCGTTGCACTAAATGCCGCAATGTTCCGGCAAATCCCGGTTGCTTTTCGCTAATTCGATAGGTTTTGCTTAACTCCTCCGCATTAATTATGGCCACTGGCTAGCGCCCGTTTGAACTGCTTTGGGCAAGGTTAGCCTGCCTTTGATGCCAGCGGCTGCCGCTTCTCCAGAGCGCTAGGCCGGTAGGCCTGGATTAAGCCGCCATAAAAAACTGCCCGCTTCTAAACACACCACCACAATTAAAGAGCGGAATATCCATTGGCTTGCCTGGCTGCCCAGGGCCAGTTTTGCAGCTAAATTTGCCCCAACCATGCTCGATAGCGATAGCGGCAAGGCCCAAAGCCAATTGATATCACCGCGCAAACCAAATATCACTAATGCCACTAAACTTGAACTTAACCTTACAAAACATTTGAGGATATTTGCTGTTTTTAGCGGTATTTTGCCGGCTAGCACTAGCACCAGTAATGTCATCACCCCAGAACCCAGGGAGATAAAACCGGCCCACAGCCCTGTTAGGGCCATTAGGCCATAAAAAAGGGGTCCCAACTCCGTGGTTTGGTTATTTGCAACCACGGGCTCTTCTTTTAAAAGCTCTGCTGGTTTAGTGATCAGGGTGATCAACACAAATAGGAGTGAAATAGCCACGGCCAAGCTGATCCAGCGATCAGCTAAGGCGGTTGCCCCAAAGGCGCCAATGCTGGCGCCGATCACCATTGGAGCTGTGGCCTTCAGGGTTAGCTTCCATGGGATTGCACCAGCCTGCTGAAAGCGCCAAGTGGCAGTGGCTAAACCAGCAACAGCCGCCAACCGGTTGGTGCCATTGGCAAGCCCTGGCGCCAGCCCCAGGCTGATCATGGTTGGCAAGGTAACGGTGGCACCACTGGCGGCAATCGTGTTGATGAATCCCCCCGCTAGGCCGCAGGCGATTAAGGCTGCAAGGGTTAGGGGGTCGATCGCGCTGAAATCAAGCAATTGCGGTTAGGGGCAGCACAATGGGTTTAAAAGCTGTTGGCAATGTTTTCACTTTGGCTTGGTGCTTACAACCAGGGCCTTGCCTATGCCGGCCTTGCCCTTGGCGTTTACCTCACCCTGCGGGTACTTAATTTCGCTGATATCACCGTAGACGGCTCCTTTGCCCTCGGTGGGGGCATGGCAGCAGTACTTATCACTAACAACATCAATCCCGCTGTTGCCCTAATTGCGGCAGTGCTTAGTGGTGCCTTAGCCGGCTGCGTTACCGCCTTGATTCACACCCGCCTTGGCGTTAATGATTTGTTTGCCGGCATCCTCACCAGCACAGGGCTCTACTCGATCACCCTGCGTTTGATGGATAGATCAAATATCCCTTTGATCGGTTTGGATTTTGGCCTTGATAGCGATGCCGATTGGGCCCTTGCCCTGAGCTTGGTGGTGCTGGGCTTAATCGCTTTGCTTGCCCTATTGCTTGCCACAGATTTAGGGCTTGCTTTGAGGGCCCTTGGTAATAACCCCACCATGGCTCGGGCCAATGGTGTTAGTGGTGCCAAGGGCCTAACCATCGGCATTGCTTTAGCAAATGGTTTGGTGGCCCTTGCCGGTGGATTAGTTGCCTTCTATCAGGGTTTTGCCGATGTAACCATGGGGCTTGGTTCCTTAATCCTTGGCCTTGGGGCTGTGATTGTTGGTGAATCGATTTGTAGGCCGCGCACGATCCCCATGGCCCTTGCTGCTGTGGTGCTGGGCTCAATCCTGTTTCGTTTGATGATTGCAATTGCCTTGCAACTGGGCTTGGAGCCGGTGGATTTAAAGCTGGTAACAGCCCTACTGCTGCTTGGGGCCTTAACCCTTGGCCGGCTGCGTTTACCGGGCCTTGCCGATGGGGGCCGGCGGTTATGAGTTTGCACATTGAAGGTTTGGCCTGGGGCCACAGCCAACCTGGCGGTGGTTGGCGGCAGCTTTTCAAGGATTTCAACCTTGAGTGCCCCACGGCTCAATTCTTGGTGGTAATCGGCAGCAATGGCTCCGGTAAGTCGACCCTGCTCAATTTGGTGGCTGGCACCCTTCCCGCCCAGGCCGGCAGCTTGAAATTGGCGGAGCGCTCCCTACAAAAGCTGAGCGATTACCGCCGGGCCCGCTGGATTGGTCGTGTGATGCAAAATCCGTTAGATGGCACAGCCCCTGGCCTCAGCATCGCTGAAAATCTGCGCTTAGCTGAATCGCGCCGCCATTCCCCATTTCGCCTGCAAAGCCTGCTCGGCATCCATCCCAATCAAGCCGACCTGCGCCGTTACCAAGAGCTGTTGGAAAGCCTTGGTTTACCCCTTGCCGATCGGGTGAATACACCGATTGGTCAACTATCTGGCGGCCAGCGACAAACGATCAGCCTGGTGATGGCCACCTTGGCGGAACCGCAGCTGCTGTTGCTTGATGAACACACCGCTGCCTTAGATCCCAAGGCGGAAGCCCTAGTTATGCAATTAACGGAGCGTTTAGTGCGGCGCTTGGGTACCACCACCTTGATGGTTACCCACAGTTTGGAGCAGGCCCTAAACCACGGCGATCGCCTTTTGATGCTCCATGAGGGCCAGGTGGTGGGCGATTGGAGCGGCGCCGAAAAAGCAGCCCTCAGCGTTGCCAGCTTGCGGGAACTTTATGGCTCCGCCAAAGTGCAGTTATCCGATGTTTGATTGATGGGAATGGATCGTCGTGCATTTTTAGGGCTGGCCGGAGCTGGCTTAGGCGGAACAGTGCTACTGGCTGCCTGCTCCCAAATTGGTGGAAATAAGCGGGTTAAAGGTCCCACCATTGGCATGCTGCAGTTCATTGATGCGGCACCGCCAAATTCAGTGCGCAAGGGTTTCATGGCAGCCCTTGCAAAGGCCGGTTATGTGGAGGGTAAATCCCTCAATGTGATTCAAAAAGATGCAGCCGGTGAATTGGCTAACACCACTTTGGTGGCTAAACAATTCGTGGGTGCACCGGTAGATCTATTCCTGGCAATTGGCACGCCACCACTACAGGCTGCCATGCAGGTGGCCCCAGCTACCTTGCCGGTGGTGTTTTGCTATTGCTCCAATCCCTGGGGTGCGGGAGCTGGCACCCCCCCTGGCGGTGTGGGCCAACACAAGCCAAATGTGGTGGGCACCGTTGGCACCAACCCAGTGGGTAAAGAGTTAGATCTTGCCCGTGAAGTGGATCCAAATTTGAGCACCGTTGGCTTGATCTACAACCCAGGGGAGCCCAATTCCGAATTTGAAGCGAAAGTGTTGCTGCAGGAGGCAGCCCGCCGCGGCATTCGAGTAGAAACTCAGCCCGTTGCTAATTCCGGTGAGGTGTTGCAAGCAGCTCAAGCGCTGGCGGAAGACAAGGTTGGTGCTTTTGTGAAAATTGGTGATTACGCCACTATCCAAGCCTTTAGTTCGATCTGCAAAGTGGGGCTGGAACGCAAAATCCCCGTTTATTCCGTAGATCCCCCTGATATTGATCTGCCCGGTTGTTTAGGGGTGATCGGTTGGAGTTATTACGACGATGGTTTTGCAGCTGGTGAATTGGCCGTGCGGGTACTGAAAGGCGAATCACCAGCGAAAATGGCGTTTGAACCACTCACAAAAACCGAACTGCTGCTCAATCGCACCACAGCAAAAGCAATTGATGTAACCCTGTCTGAGCCATTGCTGCAACGGGCAAATAAAGTGGTGGGATGAGTCGTTTGCGGGTTGGGGTGGCTGGGCCGGTGGGCTGCGGCAAAACAGCCCTGGTGGAAGCCCTATGCAAGCGTTTGCGGGAACGGCTGCAAATTGCAGTTGTTACCAATGACATCTACACCCAAGAGGATGCCCAGTTTTTAACGCGGGTGGGTGCCTTGGCACCCGAAAGAATCCGTGGCGTGGAAACCGGAGGCTGCCCCCACACGGCCATTCGGGAGGATTGCTCGATCAACCGGGCAGCGGTGGAGGAATTAGAGCGGGCCTTTCCAGATCTTGATTTAGTGCTGGTGGAAAGCGGTGGCGACAACCTTGCTGCCAGCTTTAGCCCCGAATTAGTGGATCTTTGTATTTACGTGATCGATGTGGCCGCCGGCGATAAAATCCCCCGTAAGGGGGGGCCCGGTATTACCCGTTCAGATTTGTTGGTGATAAATAAGATCGATCTGGCAGCCATGGTGGGTGCTGATCTGGCTTTGATGAATAGCGACACCGAACGCATGCGTGCTGTAAGGCCCTGGTGTTTTACCAACCTAAAAACAGGTGAAGGTGTTGAGCAAGTGGAGCAATTCCTGTTGCAACAGTTACCAAACTCCTAGGAAGGTTTCAATCGCTACAACCGCATCCCCCGCCTAGCCATAAGTTCCAAAACGTACACCGCCGCATCGCGGGTCAAAACTTGGAGTTTTTGCATGGCGTCCGTTCGCTCTAACAAGCTTTTTGTTCGTGCCCTAGGCGGCACAACAGCTTTGATCACCAGCCTTTCGGTTGTTTCTTGCAGTGGTGAAAAAAAGGCTGAAGGGGGATTTGATGGTGAGGTAAAGGTGGGCATCCTGCACTCCCGCAGTGGCACCATGGCCATCTCTGAAAATACGGTGGCTGAAGCTGAATTAATGGCTATTGATGAGATCAACGCTAAAGGTGGCGTTGTTATCGATGGTAAAAAATTAAAGATCGTTCCAGTTGAGGAAGATGGCGCCTCCGATTGGCCCACCTTTGCTGAAAAATCCAAGAAGCTTATCGATCAAGATAAGGTTGCCGTTGTGTTTGGCGGTTGGACTTCCGCCAGCCGCAAGGCGATGCTACCGGTTTATGAAGCCAAGGATCATTTCCTCTTTTACCCAATTCAATACGAGGGTCAGGAGTGTTCCAAAAACATCTTCTATAGCGGTGCTACCCCAAATCAACAGGCTGAACCAGCCGTTGATTGGCTCTTGAAAAACAAAGGTAAAGACTTCTTCTTGGTGGGTTCGGATTATGTGTATCCCCGCACGGCTAACACGATCATGAAGGAGCAGTTGAAAGCTAAAGGCGGCAAGTTAGTGGGGGAGGATTATCTACCCTTGGGTAATACTGAAGTGGCCCCAATCATTGCTAAAATTAAACAGGCATTACCTAAGGGTGGTGTGATTGTAAACACCTTGAATGGTGATAGCAATGTTGCATTCTTCAAGCAAATGAAGGCTGCTGGCATCACTCCTGCCAATGGTTATTCCATTATGAGCTTCTCGATTGCAGAAGAGGAGATTGCCGCCATTGGCCCCGAATATCTCGAGGGCACATTTGCTGCCTGGAATTATTTCCAGAGCCTAGATACACCGGCTTCCAAGAAGTTCACAGCTGATTTCAAAGCTAAATACGGCGATAAGCGGGTTACAAACGACCCTGCAGAAGCCGCTTACATGATGGTTTATCTCTGGGCGGCAGCGGCCGAAAAGGCTAAGAGCGTAGACGACAACAAGGTTCGCGAAGCCTTGGTTGGCGTTAGCTTTAATGCGCCGGAGGGCAAGGTAACCGTTCAACCCAATCACCACGTTGAGAAGCTAGTGCTGATCGGTGAGGTGCAAAAGGATGGCATGTTTAAGATTCTCGAAAACCAGGGCTTCAAAAAACCAGTGGCCTGGAACCAATATGTTCCTGAAACCAAAGGTTTCACCTGCGACTGGACACAGAAGCGCCCCGATGCCGGTAAGTACAAAATGTGATCACTGGATAAATTAATTCAATTTATTTGGACTAATTTATAGAGTAGGGGGCATCTGCCCCCTCTCTTTTTCATGGTTTTGATTAAATGCTTTTTTTGTTTTTTGAGCTGGTATGAATCTATTTCTCGACACCCTTTTTAATGGTTTGGCAATTGGCTCGGTTTTAGTGTTAGCAGCCCTTGGTTTGGCTGTGGTGTTTGGTTTGATGGGTGTTATCAACATGGCCCACGGTGAATTGATGATGCTTGGGGCCTATACCACATTTGTGGTGCAAAATCTTTTAAAAACAGGCCCTTTGGAAGGCTTGTTTCCGATTTATATATTAATCTCAATACCCTTGGCATTTTTAGTTAGTGGTTTAGCTGGTTTATTGCTTGAGGCAACTGTTATACGCAGGCTTTATGGCAGGCCCCTGGAAACCTTGCTGGCCACATGGGGGGTGAGTTTGATTCTGCAACAGTTTGTGAGATCGGTATCAACTGCCTTTGCCCTTGGCCTGCTGCTTTCAGTGGCCCTCGGCCTATTTGTGCCTCGCTTTCTGCCAAGCCATTGGTGGCAGCAGCGTTGGGCACCGCTGCTTAATTTTGTTAATTGGTTATTAGCTGCAGCCATAGGTATTGGCTTAGCTGCTTCCCTTGGCAGCGTTAGGGTATTAGATCAAGCCTGGTTTAGCGCAAGAAATATTGATGTTACAGCGCCCCAATGGTTGCGGGGTTCCATTGATATCGGCTCTGTAAATATGCCCGTGGCGAGATTATTTATTATTGGCCTAACTATTATTGCCCTGGTTTCAGTGAACTGGTTTTTACAAAAAAGCGTATGGGGTATTCGGATTCGAGCCGTTACCCAAAATCGTTCGATGAGCAACTGCTTGGGTATCCCCACTGAAACCGTAGATGCCCTCACTTTTTTGGTGGGATCAGGTTTGGCCGGTGTGGCAGGAGTTGCCGTAACTCTATTGGGTTCCGTTGGCCCCAATCTTGGTGGTAATTACATCGTTGACTGCTTCATGGTGGTGGTGCTGGGTGGTGTTGGCAAACTGCTGGGCACCGTGCTGGCGGCCCTTGGCATTGGGGTGCTGAGTTATGTGTTGGGTTCTGGTTCCCTCCTGCTGGTTTGGCCCACCATGCCCGCAGCTTTAAATGAACTTATTACTTTTTTTGCCACAACTTCGATGGCAAAGGTGCTGGTATTTGCCTTGATTGTTGTGTTCCTGCAGTTCCGTCCGGCCGGGTTATTCCCACCCCGGGGACGCATGGTGGAGGTATAGGTGATGAATTTAGTTAATACATCAATGCCTAGGAAGTTGATTTTTCGTTATTTGCCTTTTCTTGTTTTTGTTTGTATAGCTTTCATTCTGCCGCTTTTACTGCCGCCGTTTCGACTCAATCTACTGGGCCGGTTTCTATCCCTTGGCATTGTGGCTTTGGGTATTGATTTGATTTGGGGCTACACGGGCTTACTAAGCCTTGGCCAGGGAATTTTCTTTGCCCTAGGTGGCTATGCCTTGGGAATGCACCTGCAACTGCAAAACCTTGCCCCTGGCGAATTGCCTGAATTCTTTGGTTTATATGGTGTGAAAACCATGCCAGCTTTTTGGCAGCCATTTAACTCGGGAATTTTTACATTTTTTGCCATTTGGATAATCCCTGCATTGGTGGCGGGAATATTGGGGTTTTTAGTGTTTCGTAATCGCATCAAGGGGGTTTACTTCTCAATCCTCACCCAAGCTGCACTGCTGGTTTTCTACAATTTTTTTAATGGTCAGCAGCGTTTAATCAATGGCACAAATGGCCTAAAAACCGACACCGCCCGCTTCCTTGGTGAATTAGTTGGCAGCGACAGCATGCAGCGTAATTTATACTTATTAACTGTGCTTGTGTTATTTTTGGCTTGGTTGTTGTGCAAATGGTTGATTCGTGGCCGCTTTGGAGATGCTTTAATTGCCTTGAGGGATGATGAGCAGCGGCTTAGATTTACCGGTTACAATCCCACCGCTTACAAAACACTTGTATTTGTTATTGCGGGTGCCCTAGCGGGCATTAGCGGGGCGCTTTACACGGTGCAATCGGGTATTGTTTCGCCTCAATTTATGGCGGTACCATTTTCTATTGAAATGGTGATTTGGGTTGCTGTGGGCGGCCGCGGCACCCTGGTTGGGGCGATTTTAGGCGCCTTGCTGATCAATTTTGCTAAGAGTTTGATTAGTGAGCAGTTGCCTGAAACTTGGTTATTTATTCAAGGGGCACTATTCCTTTTAGTTGTTACTGCCTTGCCCGATGGTTTGGTGGGCTGGTGGCGTAATGGTGGGCCGAATCATTTGCTTGCAATGCTAGGCCGCGCCCCAAAGGCAGCTACCTATCCCTCCCTTGATTTAGATCCGGAGCTTAAATCATGACGCCTATTCTTGAGCTGCAGGCGGTTACGGTTAGTTTTGATGGCTTTCTTGCCTTAAATCAACTTGATTTAAAATTAGAAGCTGGTGAATTAAGGGCTGTTATTGGCCCTAATGGGGCGGGTAAAACCACCTTCCTTGATGTGATTACAGGCAAGGTGCGCCCCAGCAGTGGCCAGGTTTTATTCAAGGGTAAGCCATTAATTGGTAAGCCTGAACATCACATCGCACGCCTCGGCATTGGCCGTAAGTTTCAAACGCCAAGGGTATTTGAAAAGCTCACCTGTAGGCGCAACCTTGAATTGGCCGTTGCCAAGGGTTCCTCCCCCGTAAAGTTGTTGCTAAAGCCACTAACAATTGAGTTGCGTGAGAGGGTGCAAGAGCTCCTGCTTTTGGTGGGGCTAGGCGCCCATGATCAGCAATTGGCCGGTGGTTTATCCCATGGCCAAAAACAATGGCTAGAGATAGCAATGCTGGTGGCCCAAGACCCGGAATTGCTATTGGTTGATGAACCGGTGGCTGGTTTAAGTGATGAGGAAACTATTCACACAGCGGCATTATTAAAGGAACTAAGTGGCAGCCACACGGTGCTAGTGATTGAACACGACATGGACTTCATTCGTGATCTGCAGGCACCGGTTACTGTTTTGCATGAGGGTCATGTGCTTTGTGAGGGTCCCATGGATCAGGTGCAGGCCGATCCCAGGGTTATTGATGTTTATCTCGGCCGTGAGGAGGATTAACCATGACAACTAGTTCCATGCCTGTTCTTGATATACATGCTTTGAATGTTTATTATGGCGAGAGTCATATCCTTCGAAATGTTGATCTAAGTGTGCAACCAGGCCAGATGGTTTGTTTGATTGGTCGCAATGGTGTTGGTAAAACTACCTTATTGAAAACAATTATTGGCCTGTTGCAACAGCGCAGCGGCAGTGTTCGATTTGAGGCTAAGGAATTGGAAGATTTGGCCCCCCATCAAAGGGCCCGTTCTGGCATCGCCTATGTGCCCCAGGGCAGGGAAATAATCCCCCAGTTGAGCGTTAAGGAAAACCTGCTTCTCGGTTTGGAGGCCTTGCCCGGCGGCTTGCGGCGCGATCGCCACATCGACCCCCAGGTATTTGAGCTCTTCCCTGTGCTGGAGGGCTTTTTGCAGCGCCGCGGCGGCGACCTCAGTGGCGGCCAGCAGCAGCAATTAGCAATTGCTCGGGCCTTGCTGGGTAAACCAAAACTGTTGCTACTCGATGAACCCACCGAGGGTATTCAACCATCGGTGGTTCTTGATATTGAGAGGGCCGTTAAGCGCATTGTTGCCACCACTGGTATCAGCGTGTTGCTTGTGGAGCAGCATTTGCATTTTGTAAGACAAGCCGACTGGTATTACGCCATGCAAAAAGGTGGCATGGTAGCCAGCGGTCCAACGGCAGAACTAAGTAAGGATGTGGTGGATAGATTTCTAAGTGTTTGATATTATTAAACTAAGTGCTTAGCAACATATTTAAGCGCTTAGCAACATATTGGTTTCTTGGCTCTCTTCGTTATTTAGTTCCCTTGATCGGAGGGTTTCTACGAGCTCAGGTCCGCCGATGCCATGGCTCCAAATCTCCACTTCAGCGTCGCCGGGGGCTGAAAAATTCAGTAATTCAAATGGAAATATCACCCGCTCCAGGTAGTAGTTGTTTGAACCAAAACAACGCAGTATCACCATTCTCTCTAAATCATTGCGGTAGCTGCAATTAAGGATTGCCATTCGGGGTAAGAAGCTTCAAAACCATCAAGCCACGATTGCCCCAAGCCAACAGTTGCAACGGTCACGAAATCGCCATCTAATTACCAAATTTAGATTTTTTTAAGCTTCCCTTAAGCGCCAGGTCCCCCCAGTTGCAAAAGCGTTTCAAATAGTGGTTTTGCCAATGGCAGCGCTGCCGCTGTGATCGGTTTGCAATCGAGGCTATTTATTAGTAGGGCGGGTTCCCCCGGGGTTAGGGCATCGCCAAGGGCTGTTTCTATGGCTATTCCTCGACCTATGGCCTCCCCCCGCATTACCCCAGGCAGGCAACCGCTAGCGAGTGGTGGTGTTAGCCATCTGCCTTCCCGTTGCACTAAAAGGTTGGCGCTGCTGCCACAGCAGAGGCCGCCGGCACTGCTCAGCAGCAGGGCATCGTGATATCCCGCTTGGGTTGCTTCCCTTTTGGCAAGGGCCATTTCCCCGTAGGCAAAGGTTTTGCAATGGCGCAACGAACTATCTGCCCAACGTTGCACGCGAGTGCTCACCATGGTGCTCTGTAGCTGAAATCTTGGTTCATGGGCATGCAATGTGGCCCAAAAACGACCCGTTGCCTCGCCCTCTGTTAAACCCAAACCCCTGCTGCCGCCATCGCCTTGGCTCCAATTGAGCCGCAGGGCCCCAGCAACGATGCCACTGCGCTTGATTGCTTCCGCAAGCCAGTTTGTGAGCCAGGCCCGATCAGGTGGTTGGGGAAGGCCGATTGTTTGGGCACCCCTGCGCCAACGCTCTAAATGTTGATCCAATAATTGGGCAGTGCCTGCCTTAATCAGCAGCGTTTCAAATACTCCCTCAGCCAGCCGCAGGCCCCGATCACTCAGGCAGATGCCTAGGTTTTGGGGATCGCCCCATTGATTGTTAATCCAGGCGATGGCTTGCACTAGCTGAGGGCCGCCAGCAGTGGCTGTATTTTCCAGCCCAGTTCAGCAGCCTCCTGCTCCGGATTGGAATCGGCCACGATGCCGCAACCACCATGGATCCTTAAGCGTTTATCACGCAACATCACGCTACGGATTAATAGGTTGCTATCAAAACTGCCATCAACGTTAAACCGAAAATAACTGCCGCAGTAGGGGCCCCGGGCTACCGGTTCCAATTGATTTAGGTGGCTGCAGGCACTGATTTTGGGTGCACCGGTTATCGAACCACCTGGCCAGCAGGCCCGCAATAGGGCCACTGGGTTTTGATCAGGCCGCAGCTTGCCGCTCACCACCGAGGTGAGGTGATGCACCTGGGCATAGCTCTCCAAGCCCACCAGTTGTGGCACCTCAATGCTGCCCGTTGTGCATACCCGGCCGAGGTCGTTGCGCAACAGATCAACGATCATCACATTTTCGGCTCGGTCTTTAGGGCTGCTAACTAATTCAGCTGCTGCCGCTGCATCCAAATCGGGATCTTGGTGGCGGGGCCTGGTGCCTTTAATCGGCCTGGTTTCCACATTGCCAGCTGCATCACAACTGAGAAAACGTTCCGGTGAGGCACTCAATACCGCCTCAGCGTTGCTGGCCACCATCACCCCGCCAAAGGGGGCGGGACATCGGCGGCGTAAGCGTTGATATAGCTGGAGGGCACTGCTGTTAACGGTGAGGTTGTGTTCAGCGCAGGCGGTGAGATTTGCTTGAAATAAATCACCGGCACCGATCCAGGCCTGCACGGTTGCCACCTGGCGCTCAAATTCGCTGATGGTTGTATGCCAATGCCATTGATCAATGGCAACCCCCATTTCAGCAACGGCAGGCTCCGATAGTTCAGGGCCAGAGCGAATTAAAGCTTCAAGGGCCTGGCGTTGGGGCCCCTCACCGCTTAGCCAGAGCTGTTTGTGTTGCAGATCAAGTTGCACCACAACGCCATAACAGCCGGCCCAAAGGGTTGCCATATCTGGCTTTTGCCAGTGGCGGCCAGGTTCCACCCAAGCGCCGGCTTCATAGGCAAGCCAGCCCAACCAGATGCCGTTTCGGTTTTGTTGGATTTCCTCAAGGGCTTCAAATGGATCTGCACTGCCGGGCTGGCCTGGTAAACCACAACAGCGCAATTGCCTTTGCGGCGCCGCCGCCAACAGCGCCCGTTGGCCCAATTGACTGCCATCACCATCAAGCCACACCAGGCCCTCCTCGCCAAAATGGCGGGCCATGGCGGTTGCAAGGCAACTGGGATCCCACCAGGGAAGTTGTGTCATCGACTTGCAAGATCGGGCCTGCCCGCATCCCTTAGGGCGCCATCGCGAATCCGGCAGCTGTCACACACACCACAGGGTTTAACGCCGCCGGCATAACAACTCCAGGTATCAGCGATAGGCACCTGAAGCCTTAAGGCTTCCGCCACGATTTCGGTTTTGCTCCATTGCACTAGGGGTGCCCAAAGTTGGGCGCCATGGCCTTCAAGGCCACTTTTACTGGCTAGATCAGCCAATTTTTGGAAGGCCGTTAGGTATTCGGGCCGACAATCGGGGTAGCCGGAATAATCCACCGCATTCACGCCTAGCACCAGCCGCTCGGCGCCGCGGGCCTCGGCCAGGCTTAGGGCCATGGCAATAAACACCGTGTTTCTACCTGGCACATAGGTATTTGGAATAACGCCTGGCAGCACTCCAGCGCTGGGAATTGTTTGCTGTAGATCGGTTAGGGATGAGCCACCCCAGGCCGCCAGGTTTACGTTGATGGTGTGGTGCTCACTGAAGTTGAAATGGCGAGCTAACAGGGCTGCTGCTTCTAATTCCCGTTGATGGCGCTGGCCGTAGTTAAAAGACAAACCAATCAATCGATAGCCCGCTTCTATGGCAATGGCCGCTGCGGTGGCGGAATCAAGCCCCCCGGAAAGAAGGGCAACGGCAGTTGGTGGTGCAGGGTGCATGGGGGGGCCAGGATGGGTTGAGTTTGATCGAATAGCTATGCGCAGTATTTCAGGGCTGATTTGTTCAGCAATTTTTTGTTCAGCAGTTGCTATGCCGGCAGGGGCAATTCCATTACTTGATCTGAAGCCCTATCCCGAAGCCGTGGCCGGTGAAAAGCGTTGGGTGATCCAGTTGAACCCCCTTTTAAAACCCCCTACTAACCCAAGTATTTCAAATAATCCAAGCGATTGGCGGGTGCAGTTGCTGGTGGGTAAGGAATTGGAACTGGATTGCAATTTGCATCGTTTTACCGGCAGGTTGCGTTCAGAAGTGCTGCCAGGTTTTGGCTACACCGTGTATCGCGCTGAACAATTGGGAGCGATGTTATCTACAAAAAAAGCCTGCCCCAGCCAAGGGCTTAGCAAGCAATTTGTACCCCTAGGAGGCAATCCATTCGTGTTGCCATTCAATGCAAGTGTGCCGATTGTGATTTATGCACCTGATGGTTTCCAGGTGCGTTATCGCCTCTGGAAAGCGGAAATAAACAGCCAGCCAGCCCAAATCCGTTAACGCACCCCTAGCCATTTGTGGGTTTGTAAGCTTAGGCGCCAGGCGGGATGGGCCATCACATAATTGATTGCGATGCTGCTGCCGGCTTTGCTATCAGCCCCCGGCTGCAGCATTAAAACCGGCTTGTTTTTGCCCCTGTTGGCTGCCGCAGCCATGGCTACTGCAAATTCAAGGTCTGCCGCTTCATGCACCACTACTTTCAATTCATTGCAGGCAGTTAGTAATGCTTGGCTTGGCGGGCAGTGGCGTTTTGGTGATAAACAAATCCAATCAAAGCAGCCGCTTAATTGATCCACACCGCTGGTTTCTAGATGAATGGGCAGTCCCACGGGTTTGAGGGAATTGCATAAACAATCGAGGTTGTGATGCAGTGGTTCGCCACCGGTGATCACCACAAAGGCGGCGCCGGCTTGGGCGGCGCTCCGAGCCTCGGCCGCCAGGTGTTCTGCCGGGCGTTGGGGGTGCGCCTCGCTGGGCCATGAATGCTTTGTGTCGCACCAGCTGCAGGCCACGTTGCAACCACCTAGGCGAATAAAAAAAGCACTGCGGCCCCCATGAATTCCCTCCCCCTGGAGGGAATGGAAGGTTTCCACCACTGGCAACAGGCCAGGATTTGCAATCACTGGTGCTGGCTGATCGCTTCGCGGGGGCTTTGCGGTAGCCGTTCCCTGGCCGCTTCGATCAAACCGCGAAATAAGGGATGGGGTTTACCTGGCCGAGATAGGAATTCGGGATGATATTGACATGCTAAAAAGAAGGGATGATTTTTTAATTCAATTAATTCCACGAGGCGACCATCGGGGGACATGCCGCTGATTTCATAGCCGGATTCCAAAAATAAACTGCGGTAGGCATTATTAAATTCATAGCGATGGCGATGGCGTTCATATACAACTTCCTCTCCATAAAGTTTGTGGCCCTTGCTGCCTGCCACCAGGCGGCAGGGATAAACCCCAAGCCGCATAGTGCCACCTAAATCCACCACATCTTGCTGCTCTGGCAATAGGTGAATTACTGGATGGGTGCTTGCCGGTTCCAATTCAGCACTGGTGGCATCCACTAAACCAGCGCTGTTGCGGGCCCATTCAATCACTGCCGTTTGCATGCCAAGGCATAGGCCAAGAAATGGCACCCGCTGTTCCCGCGCCCAACGAATAGAAGCGATCTTGCCATCAACGCCACGGTTGCCAAAACCGCCTGGCACCACCACTGCATCCATGCCCCGCAATAACTTTTCAGCCCCCTCTTGCTCAAGGCGTTCGGCATTAATCCAATTCAAATCAAGGCCGCAATCCGCATCTAAACAGGCGTGGCGCAGGGCTTCTACCACCGATAAATAAGCATCATTTAATTGCACGTATTTGCCCACAAGTGCCACCTTCACCGCAGGGCCTGGGTTGCGTAATTTACGCACTAATTCCTCCCAATTAGCCATGTCACTTTCATGGTCTTGGAGGTTTAAAACTTCCAATACTTGGCGGCATAGACCCTCCTTCTCCAGGGCGATTGGCACCGCATAAATGCTATCCGCATCCAGGGATTGCACCACCGCTTTAGTTGACACACCACAAAAGCCACCGATTTTAGTTTTAAGTTCATTATTAATAGGCCGATCGCTGCGGCAAACCAACACATCCGGTTGGATGCCGATTGAGCGCAGTTCCTTAACAGAGTGCTGGGTGGGCTTTGTTTTTAATTCTCCAGAAACACCTATATAGGGCATTAAAGTGACATGAACATAGGCAAGATCGTGGCGGCCAACCTCACTGCGAAATTCACGTATTGCCTCTAAAAATGGTAGGGATTCAATGTCACCCACCGTGCCGCCAATTTCAGTGATAACCACATCGGCATTGCTATTTGCCGCCACTCGATGGATGCGTTCGCGGATCTCACCGGTGATATGAGGGATTACCTGAACGGTGCCGCCGTTATAATCGCCCCGGCGTTCTTTATTGATTACAGCTTGATATATGGAGCCAGTGGTAACACTATTTAAACGCGACATTGCTGTGTCGGTGAAGCGTTCATAGTGGCCTAAATCAAGATCTGTTTCAGCGCCATCTTCAGTAACAAATACCTCTCCGTGTTGATAGGGGCTCATCGTGCCCGGATCCACGTTTAGGTAGGGATCTAATTTGAGGATTGAAACGCTATACCCACGGCTTTTGAGCAGCCTGCCCAGGCTGGCTGCCACAATTCCTTTACCAATACTCGACACCACGCCGCCGGTTACAAATACAAATTTGGCCATAAAACCGGCGGTAACGTACGAATAAGTAAATCAGCCCTCGAGGATGCTGCGCAACATCCAGGCTGTTTTTTCGTGAATTTGGAGACGGGCATTGAGCAGATCGGCGGTGGGGCCGTCTTCCGCTGCTTCCGCCAGGGGTAATAGGCCCCGGGCGGTGCGGGCTACCGCCTCATGGCCCTTTACCAATTCAGTTACCATCGCCAGGGCCTCGGGGGCCTGCTGGGTTTCTTCAATGCTGGAAAGCTCCGCGTAGCGGCGGCCGCCCATGGGTGCGAGATGGCCTAAGGCGCGGATTCGTTCAGCGATTTCATCAAGGGCAGTCCAGAGCTCGGTGTATTGCTCCATGAACATGGCGTGCAGCGAGCTGAACATTGGGCCGGTTACGTTCCAATGGAAGCCATGGGTTTTTAGGTAGAGCACATAGCTGTCGGCCAGCAGACGCCCAAGGCCTTCGGCGATCTCCTGGCGTTGGTTGGCGGGGATACCGATATCGATGGGGGGCGCTAGGTGGGCCATGGCTTTAGGCGGATGCACTTGCAGTACTCATCATGAATCAAGCCAGGTCTTCTAGGTAGTCTTTTACTTTGAGGCGCGCCTCGGGCAGGCGTAGCTTATGCAGGGCAATCGTTTCGATTTGACGCACCCTTTCCCGCGATAGCTGAAGATTTTTGCCGATTTCAGCCAGGGTTTGGGGTGAATCGTTATCTAAGCCAAACCGCAAACGGATCACCCGCGCTTCCTTACCGCTCAATTGATCTAGCAGTGCCTCAAGATCGTCGTGCAATTTTTCACGGCTTAGCAGCTGCTCTGGCGTGGGCATTGGATCCTCCAGCAGCTCCCCCAATTGCGTTTCTTGGCTGCCGCCCACGCGGCTATCGAGGGAAACGGCATGGGGCAGTTTCTGTAGCGTTTCGCGGATCACAGCCTCAGGCAGATTTAGCTCAAGGCTGAGATCCTTCAGGCTGGCGCTGCGGCCATGGCGCGCGGCGATCAGTTGTTGGGCTTTTTTGATCCGATTTAATTTTTCGGTGATGTGCACCGGCAAGCGAATCGTGCGGCTTTGGGTGGCAATCGCCCTGGTAATTCCCTGGCGAATCCACCAATACACATAGGTGCTAAAGCGAAAACCCCGGCTGGGATCAAATTTCTCCACCCCCCGCTCTAAACCCAAGGTTCCCTCTTGCACTAAATCCAGCAGTTCCATGCCGCGGTTTTGATATTTTTTGGCAACGGCTACCACTAAGCGCAAATTGGCTTGGATCATCCGTTCCTTTGCCCTGCGGCCGCGGTGGAGTTGCTGTTGCAATTCGCTGCTGCTGATGCCTAGCTGTTCTGCCCAGGCTTGATTGCCTTCCTGTAAGGCCTGGCGCAGGGCGGCCAGATTTAGCTGGCAGGCCTGCGCCCATTGTCCTTGGGAGGGTTGATGGCCCAGGCGTGACGCCTCCCTTTGGCGTTGTTCATCCAAATGATCAAGCCGGGCTAGGCGGGGGTTGCCACTGGCCAGCTGCTGGCGTTGGCGCAGCAGTAGTTCACGCCTTTGCACCAGCCGGGCCAGGGTAAGTTCCTCCTCCTGGCTAAGTAGATCAACCCGGCCAATGTCTTGCAGGTATAGGCGCACCAAATCAGCCGTGGAACGCCGCGATCTGCTGTGTTGACGCTCTCGCTCTAGCAACCCTGCAACCATCGCCACTTTCAGCCTGAACAAATTCGGCGGCAGCGAAAAACTTTGCGTTAGTTATCTTCCGGTTCTACCCAGGTGCTGGCCACGTTCAATTCCGCTAATTGGGCTGTGCTGGCGGCACCTGGGGCGCCGGTGAGCAGGCAACGGGCCTGTTGGGTTTTTGGAAATGCAATCGTGTCGCGGATTGATTCTTCACCCGCCAACAGCATCACCATTCGGTCTACCCCAAAGGCGATGCCGCCATGGGGTGGTGCACCCAGCTCCAATGCTTCGAGCAAAAAGCCAAATTGCTTTTCTGCTTCCTCAGGCTCCAGACCAATGGTGTGGAGCACCTGCCTTTGCAATTCAGCTTTATGGATGCGCAGTGAACCGCCACCCAATTCGAGGCCATTGAGCACTAGGTCGTAGGCCTGGGCCCTGGCGGTGGGCAGATCGTGGGCGTCCTCAGGGTTTGGCGCACAGAAGGGGTGATGGAGCGCCTCAAGCCGATTTTCTTCGCTGTTGCGCTCAAACATCGGGAAATCAACCACCCAAAGGAAATTCCAGGCCCCCTCGGGTATGAGCCCCAACTCCTTTGCCAGGTATTGGCGCACCCGATCCAGGGCTTTATTCACCGTTGCCGTGTCGCCGGCGCCAAACAGCAAGAGGCTGCCAGGGGTGGCGCCAGTGCGCTTGAGCAGCTCCGCTTTGGCAGTTTCTGTGAGGTTGTCTTTGATCGCACCGATCGTGTCGATTTCACCCCCTTCCCTAACGCGAATAAAGGCAAGGCCTCCGGCCCCTGCTTTTTGCGCCTCTGAAAACACATCACCACCGGGTTTGATGCGCACATTGCTCACCGCCTCATTGCCACCAGCAACGGCAATGCATTTCACGCTGCCCCCTGCAGCCACAGCACCGCTAAATACCTTGAAGCCCATGGTTGCCACCAGATCACTCACATTCACCAGCTCCATGCCGTAGCGGGTGTCGGGGCGGTCGCAGCCGTAGCGCTCCATCGCTTCATGCCAGGTGAGCCTCGGCAGTGGCAATGGCAAGGTCACCCCCTTCACCACCTGCCAAATAGCAGCGATCAAGCGTTCATTCAAATCAAGAATTTGCTCTTGACCCAGGAAGCTCATCTCCAGATCCAACTGGGTGAATTCCGGTTGACGGTCGGCCCTGAGATCTTCATCCCGAAAACAGCGGGCCACTTGGTAGTAGCGCTCGAGGCCACCCACCATCAGCAGTTGTTTAAACAGTTGCGGTGATTGGGGTAAAGCAAACCATTCCCCACCACATACCCGTGATGGCACTAGGTAATCGCGGGCACCCTCAGGGGTGGAACGGGTTAACACCGGTGTTTCCACCTCGATAAAACCCTCAGCTTCCAGGAATTGACGGGCGGTTTGGATTGTTTTATGGCGCAGGGTGAGGTTGCGCCGCATCCTTTCGCGGCGCAGATCCAGGTAGCGATAACGCAGCCGTAGTTCCTCGCGGGTATTTTCTTCATCGTGCACCGACACTGGAAATGGCAGGGGCCGGCTGGGGGCGTTGAGCACCGTGAGCTGTTGGGCAAGCACTTCCACTGCCCCGGTAGCCAGCCGTTCATTCAAGGAAGCAGCTGGCCGAGCCCGCACGCAGCCCTCCACCTGCAAAACGGTTTCAGAGCGCAGATGCTCTGCCACCGCAAATGCTTCTGGACCCAGATCGGGATCCACGGTGATCTGCACGGTGCCGCTGCGGTCGCGCAGGTCGATGAAGATCACCCCGCCATGGTCGCGGCGGCGATCAACCCAGCCGCAAAGCAGCACCTTGGTGTTGATGGCGTTGGTGCGCAGGTCGCCGCAGGAGTGGCTGCGCATGGCGGTTGTTCAGCGAATCGGATGATCCCATGCAGGCGGTTCAGCTGCGGCGATAGAAGGGGCGTTTCACCACCTGGGCCGGTTCCTGGCGGCCGCGGATATCAACGCTTAATTCAGTGCCCAGCTTGGCTAAGGCCGTTGGCACATAGGCCAGGGCAATCGGTAGCTCCAGGCTTGGTGCCCAGCTGCCGCTTGTGATTTCCCCCACCACCTCAGAGTTGTGCAGCACTGGATAGCCGTGGCGGGCGATGGCCCTGCCCTGTAGTTGCAGCCCCACCAAGCGTTGCGAAACGCCTTGATTGGTTTGTTGCTCCAAAACTTCCCTACCGATGAAATCAATCGGCATCTCCAAATGCACCAACCAGCCAAGGCTGGCTTCAAGGGGGCTTGTGGTGCTGTTCATGTCACTGCCATAGAGATGCATGGCTGCCTCTAGGCGCAGGCTGTCGCGGGCGCCAAGGCCGCAGGGGGTAACGCCAGCCTCCAGCAATTGTTGCCAGAGGGCTTGGCCCGCTGGTGCGCTCAGCAGCAACTCAAAGCCGTCCTCCCCGGTGTAGCCAGTGCGGCCTGCAAATACTGCTGAACCATTGATCTGCAATTGGCGATGGCCAAATCTGGGCAGCCCTGAGAGATCTTCACCCGAGAGCTGCTCCAGCCTTTCGGCGGCCTCAGGGCCCTGCAGGGCCAGCAAAATGCCACCAGCTTTGTGGTTGCTGATTTCGATGCCAGCAGCCAGCAGATGCTGCTCAAGCCAGGCCGTATCAGCATCGGCGCAGGCGGCATTAATTACGGCATAGAGCTGATCAACACCAGCCACCACACCGTTGTCGTAGATGATCAGGTCGTCGATGATGCCGCCCGCTTCATTTAGGAGAACGGTGTAGGCGGCTTCCCCAGGGCCAATCCTCTGCAGATCAGAGGGCACGAGCCCTTGCAATTTGTCTTTAGCGCCGGGCCCTTCGAGTTTTAAAAACCCCATGTGGGAGATATCAAACATGCCGCAGCCTTGGCGTACGGCCTTGTGTTCAGCGATTACCCCGCCAAATTGCACGGCCATCTCCCAGCCGGCAAAGGGCACCATTCGGCCGCCAGCAGCGCAACACAACTCATGGAGGGGGGTGCGATGCATCGGCTGGATTTAGTTATATGGATTCTGCTGCCCTGGCCCCTGCAATTGCTGCGCTTTGATTCGCATTTCCGCAGGAAACCTGCAATTAAGTGCCCAAACTTTGCTATTGGATGCATCCTCCCTAGGTTGAACCACCCAAATAGATGCCATGGCTGGCCGCAGCAGCTGCCGCAGTTGTAAACATTGCCAACCAGCTGGTGGGTTGTCTTGGTGTGCCCTGCGCCAGGTGCCGTTGCACCCTGAACTCACCGCCGACCTCAGCTGCCACCACTGGACTGCAAAAGCGCCGGAACTACCGCTTTTGCACCCAACCCACCGGGTGGGTGTTATCCCAAACGACAGCCACCAGCTGCCATTAGTTGAAATTAATTAGTTAATTAATTAGTAATTTAACTAATTAGTAATTTCCGAGGCTTAATAACAAGCTGCGTACAACTTTTGCCGCTAGCACGCTGCTAACGCCACTGGGATCAAGCATCGGTGCCAGTTCCACCACGTCGGCGGCAACCAGGTTGTGCTGGCTTAGCTCAGTTATGAGCTCGGCAAAATGGTTCCACATAAATCCCCCCGGTTCAGGGGTACCGGTGCCGGGCAGCACCGCTGGATCAAACCAATCCAAATCCACGGTGAGGTAGATCGGCTTGCCCCTGAGGGGCTGCAGGGTTTGCACCAGCTGCTCGATTGCCACCAGTCGACCCGATGCACGCAGCTCGCTGAACTCCTCGCGGGTGCCACTGCGGATGGCGATCTGGAGCAATTGCTGGCTGGGCAGCACCTCCAGGCAGCGGCGCATGGCGCAGGCGTGGCTGTGCTTGGCGCCAAGCCATTCGTGGCGCAGGTCGGCATGGGCATCAAGCTGCACCAGCACCAGATCGGGGTGTTGCGCCGCCACCGCCGCCACGGCGCCAGAACTAATCGAATGTTCGCCGCCCAGCATTAGTGGCTTAAGCCCTAGGGCAAGCACCGCCTCCGTGGCCCGTTGCACCGCCATCACCACCGGCTCCGGTGCGCCGAAGGGGATATCCAGCGCGCCGAGATCGGCAAAGGCGAGATCCTCTAGATCCAGATCGAGCTGGGGGCAATAGCTTTCCAGGCCGCTGCTCACTTCGCGGATCGCCGCAGGCCCAAAGCGGGTGCCAGGGCGAAAGGAGGTGGTGCCGTCGTAGGGCACGCCAAACAGGCCCACGCGGCAACCGGCTGGATCCCGCTGGCTGCCCATGTAGATGGCGCCATCGGTTTCAAATAATTCGTGGCTGAAGCTCGCGCTCATTGGTTTAAGGCCCTTTCCATGAAGGCTGGGATGGCATCAAAGGCGCCCCGCTGCCAGCGGGGGCTCCAGATTTCACAGCCGGCGGCAATGGCAGCAGCGCGATCGGCTTGAACTTGGCGGTAGCGGGCCCCATCGGTGGCGGCAAAGGTCCAACTCCACCAGCCACTTGGATACATCGGCACCCAGCCATACATGGGATCGGCATAACCAAATACCTCCCGCAGCAGTTTCACTGTGTCGATGTGCACTTGGCGGAAGGCTTCCGGTGATTCGCTTTGGGTGGCAAACACACCGCCTGGTTTGAGGATGCGGAGGCAATTTTCAAAAAAGGCGCGGTTGAAAAGGCCTTCGGCTGGGCCCGCTGGATCGGAACCATCAACGATCACCACGTTGTAGCTGGCATCAGCTGCAGCAGCGGCCCAGGCGATGCCATCACCAACGCTGAGCTGGAAGCGGGGATCTGTCCAACAACCGCCGCCAAGGCTGGGCAGGTGCTGCCTACTCCAATCCACCACCAAGCCATCGATTTCCACCATGTGCAGCTCCTGAACGCTTCCATGGCGCAGGCATTCCCTAGCGGTACCGCCATCACCGCCACCGATCACCAGTACCCGATCAATCGCTTCGGCGCCGCATAGGGCTGGATGCACAAGGGATTCGTGGTAATGGCGCTCTTGACCTTCCGCTGTCATCCAGCAGCCATCAAGCAAGAGGCCCTTGCCATAGCGTTTGCTTTCAATAATCGACACCCGTTGAAAGGCGGATTGCTCCTCTGCCACCACCGTGCCCTCGAGGCCGTAGCGCACGCCATCAAATATTTCATCAATCCAGCCGGGTTCGGGCATGGGGGGATTGCATTGGTTACTAATACAGCTAAACCTTTGGCCAGGGCACTTGTCAGGTGAGCTATGGCACCAAGCCGCAGGGAACTATTGGAAAAGGTGGTCTTTTTAGGGGCGGCCTTGGGGTTTGGCCAGTGCTGGCCTGGGTTAGCCCAGGCTGCGGTTGTTGATGGGGACCTACGCGCTCAGCTTGAGGTGTGCAAACCAAGCTTGAAACCGCTGCAGCAATTAATTGCCGGCAACCAGCGATTTATGAAGGCTTGGGCGGCAGCGGGGGAAGCAGAGAGCCCAGATTTAAGGATGCAGGCCCTGCAGCTGGCCTATGGCGATGGCGGTTGCGAAATAAAACCCCAGGCCTTAGCAAAAGGCCAAAGACCATGGGCGGCGGTGCTCACCTGCGCTGATTCAAGGGTGCCGTTGGAATGGTTATTTAATACAGGTGATGGTGAATTATTCGGTGTGCGCAGCGCCGGTAATACCGCCTTTAATGAAGGTGTTGCTTCCTTGGAATATGCGGTGGCAAATCTGGATGTGCCATTGATTATGGTGTTGGGCCATAGCGGTTGTGGTGCCGTAACTGCCGCCATGGCAGATGCAATGCTAACGCCATTATTAGAGGATTTAGTTACACCGATACGGGCTTCATTTGTGCCCGGTAATAACCTCACTGAAGCGATAAAAAGCAACGCTTGTTATTCGGCAGCCCAGCTACCGAAACGCAGCGAATTGCTGCGCAAGGCGCAAACAAGTGGCAAGCTGAAAATCCAACCAGCTTATTTTGATATTGAATCAGGGCAAGTTAGTTTGCTTTTGGTATGAGTTTTGAAAATCATCCTGCAACACATAGGCAATACCATCTGCTTTGAGTTTTGAATCTTTGTTTAGGATTTTAACTTGGTATTTCCAGCCTTGGGGAAGCTTTAAGCGTTCGCCTAGGGAGTCTAGGTTGTTGATATTAAGGGAGGGATCAACGATCTGAGCATAGCTTTGCATCCGAAACACCTCTCCCGTTGGCGAGCTTAATTCATATACTTTTTTGCCTTTTAGATAACCAAAAACAGTGTTGCGCATAACGCTGTGGGCCTGGTATGGCTTTTGGAGGTTAATAATATCAACTAGGTTCAAGCTAATTGTTGCCCGCTCTCGCATTTGCAGGTCATTAAATTCCACCACCCTCCCTGATTCAGTTGTTTTTTCTGCCTTGATGAAATCCATTGTCCAATAGCGTGGACCATTTAATTTCACCATAAATGCATTATATTTTTTGGCGATTTCTGTTGCATTTTGACGTGCCCATAGATCGGCGGGGCAATCATTAAGGCCAGCGGTATTAAAAACTGGAATTTGAAAATTTAGGCCGCGGCGAAAGATTGGAACAATTTCACAATATCTTGAATCCCGTAGGTTTTGGGCTGGCTTAAGAAATTGGGTTTGTTTAACGCTTGGTATTATTTGGCCAAGCAGCAGGGGCAACAGGACGGCAAGCACGCGGAATTACATCATTAAGCCCTAACATTAATTGATGCTCTACAAGATGCGGGCATGGAACTCGATCGCTTACGGCTCAGCCCGGATCTGGTGATTCCAGCGGCTGAACTTAGCTGGCGCTTTTCCAGGTCTTCGGGGCCCGGTGGCCAGAATGTAAATAAAATTGATTCCAGAGTGCAATTGAGCTTTGATCTTGCCCTTAGTGAAGCAATGCCAAGGCATTTAAAAGCACGGGCAATGCAGCGCTTGGCCGTTGATTTGCTAGATGGGGTTGTGGTTATAACTGCTTCTGAATACCGCTCCCAATTGCGTAACCGTGAGGCAGCCATAGGTCGGTTAGTTGAATTATTGCGGGCAGCAATTGCACCACCTCCACCACCAAGGCGTGCCACTCGCCCCAGCCGTGCTGCAGTGGAAAGGCGCCTGCGGGCAAAAAAGCAACGCAGTTTGATTAAAGATCAACGCTCTGCTTTGATTTGAGCTTTTGCCTGTTGCCATAGTTTTTCTAGTTCAGTGATTGAGCAGCCTTCAAGTTCACCAGCAAGGGCTGCTTCCACCCGGGAGAAACGATCAAGGAAGCGATGGTTAGTGCCACTTAAGCCAGCAGTTGGATCTAATTCACACCAGCGGGCCAGATTGATCAATGTGAAAAATACATCACCCAATTCCTCCTGGGCGTGGGCGCGATTTCCACTGGCAACAGCTTCTTTTAGCTCATCTAGTTCCTCTTCTACCTTTGCCCACACGCCATCGAGATCGGGCCATTCAAATCCGGCTGCGGCAGCTTTTTTAGAAATCAACATCGCAGCGGCCATCGCCGGCTGGCCGCGTACTTTGCGTTGTAGTTGAGCGTTTAAACCGCCATTGGTTTCACCGCGGGCTGCCCGTTCCTCTGCCTTGATTTCTTCCCAGCTGCGGGCCGGCCCCTCTGGGTTAAACACATGGGGATGGCGGCGCTGCATCTTGGCGCTGATGGTTTCAATCACCTGCCCTAAATCAAAGGCACCTCGCTCCTTAGCGATTTGGGCATGGAGCACCACCTGCAGCAATAGATCACCCAATTCATCCATCAAGGCGTTGTTATCACCGTGTTCGATGGCATCTGCCAGTTCATGGGCTTCCTCCAGGGCATAGGGCGCTAGGGACGCATGGGTTTGCTTTAGATCCCAAGGGCAACCGCTTTCTGGATCCCGCAATTTCGCCACTACGGCAATTAATTCATCTAGGGCCATTTGTTTGGTTAGTTGGTGGAATTACCGGCGCCAGGGCAATGGATCACCATCTTGGATCAGGTGCAGCCAGACACTTGCTTCTAGCCCCCCTAGGGCAGCAATGCACAGGCCCCGTTTAAGTAGCCAGCACTGTTGCAGCTTGATCGCTAAATGTTGTGGGGCTGGGGCACCCAAGGGCTGCAGCAACCAGCAGGCCAAAGCGATCATGCTGGCCAGGTAAAACAGCCGGCAGGCACTACCAAGAATTGGTGTGTGGGACAACCAACCTCGATGGCGCACCAGTTTTCTGTAGGGCGTCCATAGCCATGCCAGCGGTCCCCAACGGCGGCTTGGCCTGGAATTTGTATCAAGATCTGGCGATAACCAGAGGCCACCAAACCAAAAAGCAAAAGAACCCACAAAAAAACCAGCTAAACCCAGCCACAGCAAGCAGATCAAGCCATAGGGCAGGGCGAGATAATTGGTGAATTGATCGTGGCGGCGGCCTGTAGCCACATATCAAGGGGCACTTACCTCAGTGTTACGGGTCCCACGGTTTGGCACAATGGTTGGATTGCCCGGTTAGCTCAGCGGTAGAGCGCCTGCCTTACAAGCAGGATGTCGCTGGTTCGAAACCGGCACCGGGCATTAATCAAAACATTGTGTCGATTGCCCTAGCAACGATAATGATAAAAATTGCGCTCATGCACAGGGTGTGAAATAAATGGGCCACCTTGAGGCGAGAACCCATTAGAGAATGTCCCTCTGCAATACCTAGGTTGATGCCTGCCACCATCGCCAAGAAAAAATAATCAAGCAGGCCAGGCTGCCAATTATTTACACCAGTTGCTAACTCTTCAGGGAAAGATATGCGACTAACATTTGCCTGAACATCTGTGGATAAACCTATGCTTCTGGAAGGGTAGTCGAAAAACCAATACCAAAATACAAATATAAATCCGATCATAAAATATAGCAATATACCCTCCATAAGCAAGTGATAAGACTTGATGCTTGTATTCATGGTATCTATAAAAATAAGCAAAAGATTGTCAAGAAACTGAATGGTTGCGAGTAGGCCAATTATTCTCAATTCTTTTCTCTTTATGTTTGTGCGGCCGATGATTGCAGGAAGAATCTTTAATATGAAATAAATCCAAAAGCTAGCGCCTGTAATCCATAGCAACCCTGAGAGAATGCCCAGGTAGGGTGACACCGCACTAAAAGAAGCCTTGTGGGCAAGTTCCAGATCCACCAGGAAGCGGTTATGCAGTCCAAATAAATCCAGAAAAGCCGATAACATCAGCATGCCTATATATGGCGCTGTAATGCGGATGGCTGGAACTGTGCTCATTAGTGTGTTGCCTTAGGGCTCTGAACCTGTTTCTCTAACGAGCAGGGCACGATTTAAGGCCTGTTGGATTTGGCCGCTCAATAAAGCTGCCCTAGCTGCCTGTAGATCCCGTTGCACCATCAACACTTCCGTGAGGGATTCCACCTGGGCGCGATAGCGCAACTGGGCATCGTTCAATGCTGCTGCAATTACTGCCAAGCGCTAGGGAGGAGGCCCTATGGCTTGGCCAGCAAAAGGAATTTGAAGTTTTAGTGGAATCGTTAGAAACAACCCCCCAGAGTTAAAACTTTCCTTTAATCCTCAGGGAACAGCAGATCAGCTAGTTCTTCCGCATCCACTTCATAGGCGCGGGCGAGGGTAGTTTCCACCGCAGAGGTCACTTCCGATGGCAGGAACCGCAGGGCGTTCATGGCGTCCTCGGCGATGTCTTCATTGTTGAGCTTGTCGCCCTCAGGGTTGAGCTTTTCGTCGTTTAAAACGGCTAGCACCCAGCTTTGGTATGCATAAACCAGATCGGCAAACTCGAGATCTGGATCGTTGAGGTCTAGGGCCATTGGTGCACGGCTCGGCCTTCCTAGTGTGCCTGCAATAGGCCCATCTGTATGCCTGTAAGCACCGCATGCATGCGTCTGCTAACGCCAAGTTTCTGAAATAGCTGTTTTTGATAACCCTTGGCGGTGTTTGGGCTGATGCCTAAACGGGTTGCAATTCCTTTGGTATCAAAGCCGAGATGCAGTTCTTGCAGCACTTCTAGCTCCCTGGGCGAAAGCTTATTTGGCTCAAACGCAGCCCTATCCCGCAGGCCTTTATCGATGTAGCAACTTCCCTGCTTAAGGCATTGCAGGGCCTGCAGCACCGTGCCTTGGCCGATGCGATCGGCGGCGCAAATTGCATCGGCGCCAGCGGCAAGGGCAAGCTGCAGCTGGAAATTACCTGGCTGGCACACCACCAGCAGGGTTTTTAGGTTGGGCTGGCTTGCTTTACAGCGTTTGATCAGTTCAATGCCATCACCTGGCAGCAATTTGTCGTGGCAAACCAAGAATTTCGGCCTGTGCAATTTCACCAACTGCACCGCTTCCGCCTCGGCGCTGCATAGCCCCTTGAGCAGTGCTTGATGGCTTGGGTTGAAGCTATGGCTGATCAATAAATTCTGATCGCCGAGGCAGAGCACCACCGACTCCCCTTTGATCAATTCAATAATTGCCTGGTTGCGTTCCTGCAACAGCGCTAGGTGGGGTGTGAGATCCACTGCTGAAACGCGTATTTTTAATTGCTAAAAAGTGCAGATTATCAATTATTTAAGGCTGTAATTAAGGCTGGTTTCAGAAGCTGCGAACCTTGCTTTGCCACGATGGCCATACCGCCATATTTATGCCGTGCTTGAGGACCAGTCGCCCGCTGAAGCTTTAACCAAGATCTACGACCCGATCAGCACAGAAGCCCGTTGGCAGCAGGCCTGGGAGCAAGAGGATGCCTTCCACCCCGATCCCTCGGCCCCAGGCGAGCCCTTTGCTGTGGTGATCCCACCGCCAAACGTAACCGGCAGCCTGCACATGGGCCATGCCTTTAATACCGCCCTGATCGACACAATCGTGCGTTTTCAGCGCATGCAGGGTAAAAACGTGCTTTGCCTGCCCGGCACCGACCACGCATCCATTGCAGTGCAATCAATCCTCGAGAAACAATTAAAAGAGGAAGGCAGCAGTAGGAAAGCGCTCGGGCGCGAGGCATTCCTCGGCCGGGCCTGGGCTTGGAAAGAGGAGAGTGGCGGCAGGATCATTGCCCAGCTAAAGCGGCTTGGTTATTCCGTTGATTGGCAGCGCCAGCGCTTCACCCTGGATGCCCAGCTCAATCGCGCTGTTGTTGAAGCCTTTGTGCGTTTGCATCAGCAGGGTTTGATCTATCGGGGTGAATATCTGGTGAATTGGTGCCCGGCCTCCGGTTCGGCCGTTAGCGACCTAGAGGTGGAAATGAAGGAGGTGGATGGCTTCCTATGGCATTTCCGCTATCCACTCACCGGTGGCAATGGTTTCCTCGAGGTGGCCACCACCCGGCCTGAAACGCTCTTGGGTGACACGGGTGTGGCGGTGAATCCCGATGATTCCCGTTATGCCGCCCTAGTTGGCAAAACCCTCACGCTGCCCTTGGTGGGCCGGGAAATTCCAATCGTTGCCGATAGCCATGTGGATCCCGCCTTTGGCACCGGTTGCGTGAAGGTAACCCCCGCCCACGACCCCAACGACTTCGCCATCGGTAAACGCCATGGCCTGCCATTGATCACTGTGATGGCTAAAGACGGCTCCATGAATGCCGCCGCTGCTCAATTTGCGGGGCTAGATCGCTTTGAGGCCAGAAAGGCGGTGGTAGCTGCCATGGAAGCGGAGGGCTTCCTCGTGAGGGTGGAGCCCTATCGCCATGCGGTGCCCCATTCAGAGCGGGGCAAGGTGCCGGTGGAGCCGCTGCTTTCAACCCAATGGTTTGTTAAAACCGAACCATTGGCGGCCCGTTGCCGCGAGGCGTTAGCGCAAAGCAAACCCCAGTTTGTGCCTGAGCGGTGGAGCAAGGTTTACCTGGATTGGCTCACCGATATTCGCGATTGGTGCATCAGCCGCCAGCTCTGGTGGGGCCATCGCATCCCCGCCTGGTTTGTGATCAGTGAAACTGCCGGTCGGGTAAGCGATGCCACCCCCTATGTGGTGGCCCGTGATGAAACGGAGGCCCTGCAGCTGGCCATGGCTCAATACGGCGCCGATGTGCAAATTGAGCAGGATGAAGATGTGCTCGATACCTGGTTTTCCAGTGGGTTGTGGCCCTTTTCCACCCTTGGCTGGCCCGATGGCTCGGCAGCTGATTTAGCTAAGTGGTATCCCACCAGCGTGTTGGTAACCGGTTTCGACATCATCTTTTTTTGGGTGGCCCGCATGACGATGCTGGCCGCTGTTTTAAATCCCCGCGGCGCAGAAGAAGCTTGGATTCCCTTTGCTGATGTTTATATCCACGGCCTAGTGCGGGATGAACAAAACCGCAAGATGAGCAAATCAGCTGGTAATGGCATCGATCCATTGCTGTTGATTGATCGCTACGGCGCTGATGCCCTGCGTTTTGCTGTGGTGCGTGAAGTGGCGGGTGCCGGCCAAGATATTCGCCTTGATTACAACCGCAAAACCGACAGTTCCGCCACGGTGGAAGGGGCCCGTAATTTCGCCAATAAGTTGTGGAATGCCACGCGCTTTGCCCTGCTAAACCTCGGTGGTGAAACGCCGCAAAGCCTTGGTGCGCCTGATCCAGCCCAGCTGCAACTTGCCGATCGTTGGATCCTGGCGCGGCTAGCGCGGGTAAATCAAGAAACAGCCCAGCGCTATGGCAGCTACGCCCTCGGTGAAGCGGCCAAGGGTTTGTATGAATTCGCTTGGAATGAGGTGTGTGATTGGACGATCGAATTGCTTAAGAGGCGCCTGCAGGATCCAGCCCAGCAGCGCACTGCCCGCCAGGTGTTGGCCCTTGTGCTGGAACAACTATTTGTGATGTTGCATCCTTTGATGCCGCACCTCACGGAGGAGTTATGGCATGGGCTAACGGCTAATGGGGAAGAGCGCTTATTAGCCCTCGAGCCATGGCCCCAGGTAGACGTTGCAGCCCTTGATCCCAACTTAGAGCTCACATTCGCTGAATTAATCGAAGCGATTCGGGTGGTGCGCAATTTGCGCGCTTTAGCTGGCTTGAAACCAGCCCAAGGGGCCCCTGTGCTATTCATCACCAGCAGGCCAGCCCTGGCGGCGGTGCTGCAGCAAGCCAGCGCTGATATCAGCGCCCAAACCAGGGCTGAATCCGTTCAGGTGTTAAGCCCAGAGCAGCTTGAGGCCAGTGCTAACCAACGCTGTTTAGCTGCCGTTAGCGGTGAATTACAGGTGCTGTTGCCCGTTGAAGGGTTGGTGGATATGGATGCTTTGCGGGGGCGTTTGCAAAAGGATTTAAGCAAGGCAGAAAAGGAAATTGCTGGCCTTAAGGGCCGCCTTACTAATCCAAATTTTGCAGATAAAGCGCCAGCTGAGGTGGTGCTTGAATGTGGCGCAAACCTAAGGGAAGCAGAAGCCCAGGCTGATCTAGCGCGCAAGCGATTAGGGGATTTGGATTAATGTGTTTTCAATGGTTATCACCAGGCTTTTCTGGTTTTCAGTTCTATTCGCAATTGCAAATTATAATTAACCCCAGAGGCTTTTCGGCAGGGCCAGGAAACCATTGAGCAGCAGGATAAAAAGAATTATCAGCGATGAAAGTGCAAAGCAACGTTGCCAGCGGCCGAGGTTTCCCTGGAGCCAATTACTGTAAATGCGGCTTACAATGGGAACTAATATCCAAGAAGTTGCTGCTACGCATAGGGAATTACTGATTAACATCACAACCGGATAAGCAACCCCCTTAAGGCTGAGATGCAGCAATGGTGTTAGCACCATCACTGTGGGATAAAGAGTGAGCAAAACCAGCAGGTTTACCTTCCACTTCGGCGTGGGTTTAGTAATGCTGCGTGCCAGCCAGCGTGAATAGCTCTGCCAGTTTCCATGGCCGCTGTATTGAAAATAATTTTGTTCTTCCTCTTGGCGCAAAAGCCTGCGCCTTTCAGGATGCTCTAGCCAATTGATGCAATTGTCTGGGCTATCAAAGCGCAGAATGGTTTGAAAGTTGCGAATCTCACCGTCACCCGCCAACAAGCGTCTCTCGTGGTAGATGTAACCGGGTTGCTGGCTAGCTAAGAGGTGCAGTTGTTCGCTGAATTTATAATAGCTATCAAGCTTCTCAGCTCTTACATGCTGTTCAAATGTATATTCAAAGGGTTCAAAGCCTTCGGCATTGCTAGATGCTTTCTGCATGGTTGTTTATGGAATCAGTTCCCTACGCACCATGGCATGAACACCCCGATTGCGGTTAACCATTTGGGTGATGTGTAGGTCGCAGGCAAGGCTACAAAAAACATAAGCCTCTTCCCTACTCCAACCCGTGATGCTCACAAGCCAATCCAGCATGCGCCTTGAGGCTTGCTGGGCTGCCACATTTAAGTTGGCATCAAAACCCATGCTGATGTAATGGCTGTTGGTTATGGCCCTGGGAAAATCCAAGGGCGGATCGTTAATGGGACGTTTATGCAATATCAGTTGGAAGCTGCCTTTGAGACAGGTTTCTAGAGCTGTTACGTCGATTTCACCATCACCTTGAACGGCATGGCCATCACCAGCAGAGAAATTTGCCCCCGCAACAAAAATTGGCAGAAATAGGGAGCTGCCAACCCGTAATTCCTTGTTGTCGATATTTCCACCAAATTCACCAGGTGGCACAGAGCTAACACGACCCTTTTCAGCCGCTGGTGCCACGGCTAGCACCCCAAAAAATGGATCTAGGGGTAGCTCTACTCCCCAGGGCAGTTTGGTGGTTTTCGATTGACGATCGATTGGCAGGATCCTATGGCTGGCATGGGGGAATTCCTCCGGCAACACCCCTGCACCGGGACGGATCAGGTTGTAACCCCAGTTTTCTGTGAGTTCGATCGCAACTATTTTTACCTCAAGGGTGTCGCCGGGTTCAGCGCCACGAATGGCGATGGGACCAGTGAGGATATGGGGCCCATCGATGGGCATAACATTTTCAATGATCTGCCGATGGTTTGCTCTTACAAATGAAAGGTCTCCTCCTAAATCACCCCTGCCACCGGAGAGGGTGTCGATCACCACTAAATCACCTGAGTTAACGGTTAGCTTGGGGGCAATTGCTGCATCTAAGTGGCCCCAATGAATTGTGTTTGGGTTGGATTCAAGTAAGTGATGGGCCACGGAATTTTCTAGCTCTACGTAACATTATGGCTAATCATGGATGATTCATCTTCCTGGCTTAGCCAGGTGCTGCCCTTGCTGCAATCCCCCTTGGGGGCGGTTTTATTTGTACCCCTTTATGCGGTTTGGGTAACGCTGCTGTTGCCTGGGGTGTGGGCTTCGATGTTGGCGGGTGCACTTTATGGGCCATGGTGGGGCAGTTTGGTGGTGTTTATCGGTGCTTGCCTTGGGGCGGAGGCGGCCTTCCTGCTGGGGCGCCATTGGCTGCGGGATTGGGCCCGCCGCCGTTTAGCAGCAGTGCCTAAATTGCAATCGCTTGAACAAGCTGTAAGTAAAGAGGGTTTGAAATTAGTTCTATTAACTAGGTTATCTCCTGCATTTCCATTCAGTTTACTTAATTTTGCCTATGGCTTAAGTGAGGTGAGCCTGAGGGATTACAGCATTGGTTTAGTTGGTATTTTGCCGGGCACAATTTTATTTTGTGGCCTCGGCGCATTAGCCGGGGATGTGGCCCGTTTTGGTGAGGTGCTCTCCGGCAGGGCAGATCCACTCAGCTGGGCCGTGAGGATTATCGGCTTATTTGCAACCCTTGCCAGTGTTTGGTTTGTTGGCAAGGCTGCCCAAAGGGTATTAAATAACAACAATTCATAGTTGATCCTGAGTTAGGCGCAAATCCCTTATCGCTGCAATCAACACAAACCAGCTAAGCCGCAAACGCGCAGCTATCCCTTTACGGCTAGCTAATTCTATATATTTTGATCTGCCGCATTCGGTTTTAATTAGTTTAAATAGGATTGGATTTACTGCTTGTGTTGATTCTGTTGTTGCGATTGGTTTTGTCATTGCAAGTTTTGAATTTCTTTAACTAGGAGATTAACTCCCGCAATTCAGTTTCGCTCAGCACTTGCACCCCGAGTGCGGTTGCTTTATCTAGTTTGCTGCCCGCTTCTTCGCCTGCCACCAGGTAGTTGGTTTTTTTGCTAACGGCACTGGTTACCTTGCCGCCTGCTTCTTCGATCAACTCCTGGGCTTCACTGCGCCCCATGCTTGGCAATGTTCCAGTGATCACAAAGGTTTTACCCGCCAATGGCGCCGCTTGGTTTGATCCCGTTTCTGTTGTATCCCTAAGGCTAAAACCGATAGAACGCAGCTGCTCAATCAATTGAAAGTTGGCATTGGTGGCAAACCATTGCTGCAGGCTTTGGCTGATTTCAGCGCCAATACCAAACACTTCGGTGATCAATTCCGGCGTTTCGCTTGCAGCAGTTGCCAGGGCATCAACAGATCTAAAAGCTTTAGCTAACGCTTTTGCATTCACGTCGCCCACATGGTGGATACCAAGCCCATAAAGCTGCCGATGCCAGGGCTTTTGTTTTGATGCCTGCAAAGCGGCCACCAGGTTTTCTGCGCTCTTAAGGCCCATGCGCTCCAAGCTGGCCAGCAGGGCCCCATCAAGCCGATATAAATCAGCGATCGATCGCACCAGGCTCTGTTCCACTAATTGTTCAATCAGTTTTGAACCGAGGCCATCCACATCCATCGCCGCTTTACTTACCCAATGGCGCAGGGTTCCCCGCAATATCGCCGGGCAACTGTTGTTAACGCAGCGGGTGGCGGCCTCATCCGCCTCGCGCATCAGCTCAGAGCTGCATTCGGGGCAGTTGTGGGGCAAGGCCAAGGCCGTGGCAGCAGCGGGCCTTAGTTCGATCAGCACCCTCACCACTTCTGGGATGATTTCGCCCGCTTTGCGCACCACGACCGTGTCGCCGGCATGCAGATCAAGTTCGGCTAGCCGGTTGGCGTTATGCAAGGTGGCGCGGCTCACCATGGTGCCGGCAAGGGCTACCGGTTCAAATTCAGCCACCGGTGTGATCACCCCCGTACGACCCACCTGGCAGCTGAGCCGTAGCAAACGGCTTGGCGCCTCTTCAGCCGGATATTTCAGGGCGATCGCCCAGCGCGGTGCTTTTTGGGTGAAGCCCGCCTCTGCCTGCAGCTGCAATTCGTTTAATTTCAACACCACCCCATCGGTGGCATAGGCGAGTTGCTGGCGCTTCAACTCCCAATCGCTACAAAATTGTTCAGCCGCTTGCAAATTGGCGAGTAGGGCGGTGTTTGGATTCACCTTGAAGCCGGCCTTTTTTAGCCACTGCAGTGCTTCCCATTGGCTGCTGGGGTTATCACTGCCGTTTGGTAAGTGCAGGGTGTAGGCAAAGAAATCCAGTTTCCGTGCGGCTACCACCTGGGGATTTAATTGCCGCAGGGTGCCGGCGCAGGCATTGCGGGGGTTGGCAAATAGGGCTTCATTGCGCCCAGCCCGTTCGGCATTGATTGCAGCAAAGGTGCTATCAGGAATAAACGCCTCCCCCCGCACCTCCACCCAAGCCGGTGGATTATCCAGGTGAAGCCTGAGGGGCACGCTTTGAATTGTGCGGCCATTGGGGGTGATGTCTTCCCCGCTTTCGCCATCGCCGCGGGTGACGGCACGCACCAATACCCCCGCTTCGTAGCTAAGGGCTAGGGCATTGCCATCGATCTTCAGCTCCCCCACCAGCGCTAATTCAGTGCTGGGTTCAAGTTCGAGCACCCGCAACAATTTGGCGTACCAGCTGGTTAATTCAGCTGCGTTGAAGGCGTTATCAAGGCTCAGCAGGCCAATGCGATGGGCCACGCTTTGGAAGCCCTCAGCGGGGGAGCCCCCCACCCGTTGGCTTGGGCTATCGGCGCTGATTAGCCCTGGGTTTGCTGCCTCTAGCTCTAACAATTCTCGATAAAGCCTGTCGTAAACCGCATCTTCCATGGCTGGAGAATCCAGCACGTAGTAGGCATGGGCGGCTTGGATTAATACACGCCGCAACTCTTCATACCTAGCGGTGGCAGCAGCGGAAGCCATCAATAAAGCTCTGCTTAGGAATCCAAGCGGTTGATCCGCTCCACCCGCCAGTTGTCTTCAAGTTTTACAAAGGTGAAATCAAGCGGTAGTTCTTCTTTGGCATCACTTTTTAACTTCACCGTGAGCATGATCTGGCCTTCTTGAATTCTGGGGCGCCCTGATTTCAAATTGCGATATTTATTCAGCTGTAAACCAGCCAGAAAACGGATGAACTGCTGCCTATTTACATGTTGCCGATAGCTTTTGGTGGTTAGGAGATAGGCGGCATCCACCCGGCCAGAGGCAATTTGATTAAAGAACTGCTTTAGCAAGGGATTGATGCCCCGGGCACTGATCACCAGCTTCACGGCGCTGATGGTCCAATACAGCAGTAAGGCGCCAGCACCGGCCAGCAGCAACTTGCTGCTTAAACCTCGAACAACAGACCAATCCAGATCCACGGGTGGGCGAGTTGAAGTGGTGTGAGTCTGAAGGACGGCGTTCCATTGCGTTGGCCTTTTGCTGGCGTCAAAATCGAGCCATGCCCCTAGAACCATTACTACCACTGTTTCATCGCTTAGATCGGCAATATTTCGATGCTTCCCTAGCCGCCTTAATTAACCCCCCTTTGCTGTTGCGTTGGAGTGATGGCCGCCTCAGCCGCACCGCTGGCTTCTACCGCTTTGGCCCAGGGATTAGTGAAATTGTGCTGTCGCGGGTGGTGCTCGTGCCCCTGCCGCCAGAAGCCACTTTGAGCACCCTTTGCCATGAAATGATCCACGCCTGGGTGGATCGGGTGTTGGGCTTGAAAGAGGTGCATGGGCCCCAATTCAAGGCGCGCATGGCCCACATAAATCAGGCCCAGCCTGGCTTCCAGGTGAGTTTGCGCCATAGCTACCCCCTGCCGGTGCAGGCTGCCGCCTGGTGGGCCAGTTGTTCTAACTGCGGCAAAAAAATTGCCTACCGCCGCCGCCGTAAGGGCCTGGCCTGCCGCAGTTGTTGCGAACGCCACAACGCTGGGGTGTGGGATGCCCGTTTTGCCCTTAAGTTCAGCCCGAACACCGTTAAGCAACTTGGCTGAATTTCTGGGCGGAATATTGGTGAGTGGCTGGGTGATCAGCGCCATTGGCCTATGGCGGGAAAGCCAATTGCGCCGCAGCAGCATTAAGGTGCAAGCAAGGCCCTGATGGCAGATGGCAGAACGTTTTTTTGATGCTGGTTTAGAAGAACGGCTTGAGGGCTGGCTAGATCGTGGCAGGGAGTTTGTTGATGGGGTTGCCGGTGCTCGCCCCGGTTCACGCCGCCCATCCAAGCGCCCCTTAGATGCCATTTCACGCCGCTCGCCAGCCCAAGAAAGCTGGCCCAACAACGATATTTTCACAACACCCCATTGGCAACGCCCTGAGCCCAAACCAGCGGTGGAACCAACTCCAGATCCAGCACCCAGCTCAAGGCCAATGCCCCGTTCCCATCGGCGCCGTAACACTTAGGTGGGTTATTTCACCTGGGTCTGCTAAGCATTAGGCAGCTTTTATCAGCACCCGTGGGTCAGTTGATTGTTCTTGGCTTTGATAGCGCCGCAGAAGCTCAAGATGTGCGTAAGGAATTGGTTGCCCTGCAGCAAGACCACCTGATCGCCCTTGAGGATGCGGTGGTGGTGGAATGCAATAGCGAAGGCAAAGTTGAACTGCATCAGGCCCTAAATCTCACCACCGCAGGCGCTGTTAGTGGTGGTTTTTGGGGCAGCTTAGTGGGTTTGATTTTCCTTAATCCCCTGCTTGGTGCTGCCGTTGGTGCTGGTGTAGGCGCTGCCTCCGGTGCCCTCACCGACCTGGGCATAAATGATGGCTTTTTGCGGGAGGTGGGCGACACCCTTAGGCCCAATACAGCTGCCCTCTGCTTGATGGTGAAAGAGGCAACAGTTGATCGGGTGATCGAGAAACTACGCAGCCATGCCCCCCATGCTCATCTGCTGCAAACCAACCTCAGCCACACGGATGAGGCTCATCTGCAGGAAATGCTCGATCAAGCCACTAAAAAACTGGGCTAGGCCCTAACCCAACAGGGGCGCGCCATCATTGCGGCGAATCACTACCACCCCAGGGCGGGGCCAGGCATCACTGCTTCCCTGGGGCCAATTGGAACCAAGGGGTACCCAGCGCAACTGCTTAAAGCTTTTGCCTGCATTGTTTTGCAGTTCAAAGCCGCGGGCTTCCTTTGCTCCCCGTTGCCGCCTTCCGTTTAATTCGCCTGGATGTTGCACGGCGAGTAGAAGGCTGCGGCCATCAGCGCTGGTGCACGGACCGGTGAGTTCCGATTCCATCGGGCCGATCGCAAAGCAAAAAGCCTTGCCCGCTTGGCTGCCGCCAGTGGGCAGTACCCAGCAGGCATTGTTGCCATATTCACCACCGCTGCGGTAGTCGTTTTGCTCTTTGGTGCCGATGTCGGTAACCATCCAAAGGGCACCGCTGGGATCGAAGGCAAGGTTGTCGGGATTGGCAAAGCCAAGCCCCCCCTCTTGGGGTGTGCCGCCAGTTGCCACCATGCTCCATTTGAATTTGCCGCCACCGTTTTCCCGCAGCCGCATAATCCAACCGCCATTCCAGGGGGTTTGACCCTTAGGCCCCTTAAAGATGCTTTGGTCGGGCACCCCTTCATCACCGGGTAGGCCGGAGGTGAAGGCAATTAATAAATCGCCATTGCGGGGATCAATATCAGTGTCTTCTGGCCTGGCGGTGCCTGTGATGCCAGCCGCATTGGCGGCAAGGTGGGCATCGATCAAGATCGCGCCCAATTCGCTGTATAGATCGCCAAGGTTGCGGTATTGGTTGCTATAGGCGCTTATTTCGCTGCTTAGTTTGAGTAGTTGGGCGCCCCCTTGTTTGCGGTTGGTATGGGGCAATAGCACCGGTGTAGCGATTGGTGCTACAGCTGTTGTGGGCAGTAGGGGCCGCCATTCACCGCTGCCATTGGGATTGAAAACAGCGCCATGGAGCACCCCGGCATGAAACAGCTCGCTATTGGCTGGATCTTTAGGGTTTTGCACCAGCCCATTGCTCACAAACTTATAGATATGGCCGCCGCGGCGATCGCAACCGGAATAAACCTCTAAGGGCTTTCCGGCATCTGCCCTGATGGCTACCGCCTCATGGCGAAAGCGACCCAAAGCTGTGTGTTTTGTGCCGGGGTCGTTTGGGTTGGCCGGATCTAGCTCCACCATCCAGCCATATTTATTACCAGCTAAACCAAAGGGATTGCCTAGGCCATAAAGCGATTGTTGCGTGCATTGGAATGGTTTGGCACTGGGGGGAAAGGAGCTGCCGTCGGCATAAACAGCCTCTGGCACCTGGGATTGAAAGTTTTCCTCTGCACTCAACACCGTCCCCCAGGGGGTGGTGCCACCGGCGCAATTAGCAAAAGTGCCGATAATTGCCTCCCCAAGGCCATCGTTAAAACCCTGGTGCTTGCTGCTTTTAAACACTGCAACGGCAGGGCCAGTGCTGCGCAGCCTTTGGCTTGGCTCCTTAAGGCCCGCCAGGCCAGTTATGCGGCGATCGAGGCGGCCAGGGTTGCGGCGCCAACCGCCATTGCTCAAACGTTGCAGTTGGATTACGCCTAAACCTTGATCGATTAATGCCTGTTGCGCCAGCTTTTCGATCTCAAGCCGCAATGGATCTGCTGCCGGCAAGCCCCAGGCATTGATTTTGCCGCCATGGGGTTCAAGCCCAGCCACCACGCTGCTGTAGGGCAGCTTTTCAGCTAACACCTCAGTGAATGCCTGGCGCCAGGGCAGGGGGCTGATGTATTCGAAATTCACCGTGAGCAGTGCCTGCTCCGGGCTTAGGGGGGTGAGGGCCAAGTAGTCGTTGTTGTAGCCAAATCGGCTATTGCCAACCGGATCACCCCAGCTGGCTAATAACTCTTGGCTATAGCCCTCAGGGATTTCGAGGCGATCGTTGATAGTTACAACTCGATATTGCAATAACTGCTCAGCGGCACTAAGGCCGTCGGTGGGCAATGGCAACGGAGTGCGTAGTGGTTTAAAAACAAGCGGTTTATTAGCTACTGCCGCTACTGCAGGTTTAGCGATTCCGGCTTGGTTGAAGGCGAGGCCAGCGGCAGTGCCGCCAAGCAACAACAAAAACTCTCGCCGGGCAAGATTCATAAACGAAGCGTTTACTTCTTGTTGCCAGCGGCTACGGCTTCACGGCCACTTACTTGGAAGGAACTGCCAAGCAGTTGGAGCCGTTGGTTCACAGCAGGCACCAGATGACCGGGTAGATCCTCGGCCATTTGAGCAGGGGAAGCATCGATGGAAGGGGAGCCTTCATCTAGGGCGGCGAGCAAGTCGGCCCATTGCAATACCAGTTGTTGTTCATCCATGGGTTGTAAACCTTTTTCTAAGAGCAATTCGGAGCAACGCTGTTGGTGCCAAAGGATTGAGCGATTGGCGTTGTGTTCAGGCCTGCGGAAGGCGTAGCCGCCATCAAGGGCTGCATCATTTGGCATGCCGTCTGGGTCGCGCAGGCCAGCTTCACTCAGTAATTTGCCGCAGAACACGGCTGAGATACCAAATAAGCGACCAAGGTCGGTGAGGGTTAACCAGGGTTGGTTGGGATCCATTTGGAATTCCCATAGTGTGAATATCCTGCCGCGAGGGCAGAAAAACGCAACCTGTCAAGCCGCTTTGGCAGCATCCCCACACACGTTTAACAAAAATTCATTATTTTTTGCTGCGCAGGCGGGGCCCAGCAACCCTTCCAGGGCAGGCGAAAACACCTCTCTGATCACCGTGAGGGTTGCCCCCTGCCGGAAAAAGCGGTAATGCCTACTCCAAAAAGGTCCTGGCCTCTGGAAGCGTTCCTGCAGCCATGGGGCTTGCACCACAGCGAGGCCATCCACCTCACGAAATAGTTCGCTGCGGTTGCTGGTGAGGCTGCGCCAAATCGGTTGATGGCGCTCCTTCAGATTTTGATCCGCCTGGCTTTGGTTCCACCAGCTTTCAGCCCAGGCCATGGTTTCACCGCCACAGATCAGCCACACCTGGCGCCTTAATAGCGGTGCCTGTAGTTCCTGCACCTCCTGTGGCGCGGCGCTCAGTTGCTGATCTGCTGCCATTGCTGCCACCTCCACCTCCACGGCATGGCCGGTTAGCAGTTGCAAATGACGGGTGGGGCTGCCATCACCAAGCAGCAGCAATTGCCAGGGGCCACTGAGCGGTTCACCATCGAGGTTGGGGGCCGTCCAGAGCGCTGGCGGTGAGGGTTGCAGCGTTTGATCCATCTCAGCGGCTGCTCAAGCTGAGCTGGTGGATTACCCCCTGGCGGCTGATTTGGGCTTGATCATTGCTGGCACTTTGCAAGCGCCAGCCGCTGTTGCCTATGGCATCACCAATGGCCGCTGTTACTGAACCGTTGCTGGTGTTGAAGATGGCTGTGCTGCCCCGACCAGGCACCTGCACCACCCCAAGCAGTTCAGGTAGGGGTGGTGTTGCCGTATTTGATGTGCCGGCTGCTGCTGGCTTGGTTGGAATCGGCACGCGAATCGGCACGCGAATTGGCTCTGAAGTGCGTTCAGCTGTTTCAAACGAGCCGGCATCCAGTTCCGGCAGGTTGGCTTCACTTGGCGGCAGCAATTGAGGAGGCAATGGCGGCGGCAGTTGAATCAGGGTTGGATTGGGGGGGCTGATGGGTCCGAGTTGTCGCAATCTCTCCAGCACCAAGAGTTGACGTTCCTGGTGCAGGTCTTGCCGGGCCTGCATCCAGCTGCGCCATAGCAGCATTGAAAACATGGCTGCCACCGCACTGGCCAAGGTGAGGCCAATTAACAGAGCCGTTGGTGTGGTGAGCTGCCAGCGCTTAGCTGCTGGCTTACTGGGAATGGATGGCGTGACAATCGTTTTCTTGCCCGCAGGCCTGCTATCCAGGGGTTCAAATACCCGGTCCATGATCTGTTCTGCCCTCAATTCCCAATAGGAACGGTTGCGACGCACTTGATCGAGATGGCGCAGGTTGTTGGTCAGGGAGGGCGCCGCGAACGAGCCAACCTATCGATCTTTGGGGTTACTGGCGAGGGCTAATTGTTTTGCTTGCCGTTCTTGCAATTCCAAATGCAGCAATAGGGCGGTGATATCGGCGGCGCTAACGCCAGGAATACGGGCCGCTTGGCCAAGGCTTAGGGGTTGCACAGCAGCTAATTTTTCACGCGCTTCCCTCGATAGGGTGTTGATATCGGCGTAGGCCATTGCCATGGGGATGGCCCTTTTGCCCTGCTCCTGTACCCGTTGGATTTGCTGTTCTTGGCGGGCTAAATAGCCGCTGTATTTCACATCAATTTCCGCCCCCTCCTGCACAGCTGCAGGCAGGTTGGCAGCTGCTAGGCCATGGCGAACTAAATCAGCGCTATGGAATCCAGGGCGCCGCAATAAATCTGCAAGGGTGATCGAACCGCGAATCGGAGCGCCGGTTTCAGCGATTACAGCCTCTGCTGCAGGATCATTTAGCCGCAGCCGTTGTTGTTCTAAACGTTGAATTTCAGCTGTTATGGCAACTTGTTTTTGTTCAAATAATTGCCAGCGACGGTTATCGATCAAACCCAACTCTCGGCCCAATGGAGTGAGGCGCCGATCGGCATTATCACCGCGCAATATCAATCGATATTCACTGCGGCTAGTGAGTACCCGATAGGGCTCCCGCAGATCTTTATTGATCAAATCATCAACCATCGTGCCGATATAACTGCCCTCCCTTGGGAAATGCACCGCTGGCTTTTGCCTCAGCATTCGTGCAGCATTCAGCCCCGCCACTAAGCCTTGGGCAGCGGCCTCCTCATAGCCGGTGGTGCCATTCAATTGGCCTGCAGAGAAGAGCCCCGCCAGCCGTTTGGTTTCAAGAGATGGTTTCAGTTGGGTGGCGGGTAGGTAGTCGTAATCAACGGCGTAGGCCGGCCGCAACATCACGCATTGCTCAAGGCCCGGCAGGGTGCGCAGCAATTCAAGTTGCAACCTTTCCGGTAGCCCGGTGGAAAAGCCCTGCACATAGATCTCCGGGGTATGGCGCCCCTCCGGCTCCAGGAAGATCTGGTGACTTTCCTTTTCAGCAAACCGTACGATTTTATCTTCAATTGAGGGGCAATAGCGGGGCCCTTTGCTATCGATAAAGCCGCCATAGATAGGCGTTAGGTGCAGGTTGTTTTTGATTAGTTGATGGGTTGCTGCAGTGGTGCGGGTGATGTGGCAACTGATCTGCTCGCCGCTTACCCAGGCGGCTGGATCAAAGGAAAAGAAGCGATCGGCCGCATCACTGGGTTGTTCCTCAAGCCCAGAAAAATCAATGCTGCGGCGATCCACCCGGGCTGGGGTGCCGGTTTTTAGCCTTCCCATCTGAAAGCCCAAGGCCTTGAGTGCTTCGCTTAGCCCAACAGCTGCCTGCTCCCCTGCCCTGCCAGCACTCATCGATTGGTTGCCCACCCAGATGGTGCCAGCCAAAAATGTGCCGGTGGTGAGCACTACGGCGTCTGCGCCATAAACACTGCCGAAATAGGTGTTGATGCCACAGATGCGGCCATTTTCGCCTGGTTTCCCTTCCACCTCGAGGCCGGTAACCATCGCCTCCCGCAGGGAGAGGTTTGGGGTGTTTTGCAGCAACTGCAGCATCTGTTGGGCATAGGCCCGCTTATCGGTTTGGGCCCGCAAGGCCCAAACCGCAGGGCCGCGGCTGGCGTTAAGCACCCGTTTTTGCAAAGCGGTGGCATCAGCAAGGCGGCCGATCACACCACCAAGGGCATCCACCTCATGCACCAGCTGGCTTTTAGCGGGTCCGCCCACAGCTGGATTACAGGGCTGCCAGGCGATCCGATCTAAATTGAGCGTAAAAAGGGCAGTGTTGATCCCCAGCCGGGCAGCGGTGAGGGCCGCCTCACAACCGGCATGGCCGCCACCAACCACAATTAGCTCGAAGCTTTCAGTTGCTGCAGCGGAGAGGGTCATATATTTAAATTATGTTGTTGTTGTTTTGGATTAAAAGCCGCTAGGTGCCGCCAGGTTGCGGAAGCGGGTGAACTGCGGTTCAAATAACAACTTGGCGGTGCCCACGGGGCCGTTGCGATGTTTGGTGATGATCACTTCGGTGATGCCCCGGTCGGGGGTTTCCGGGTTGTAATACTCATCCCTGTAAATCATCATCACAATATCGGCATCCTGCTCGATTGAACCCGATTCCCGCAGATCGCTAAGCATTGGCCTTTTGTTAGTGCGTGCTTCTACGCCACGGCTCAACTGGGATAGGGCAATCACAGGCACATTTAATTCCCGTGCCATACCTTTTAAACCCCGCGTAATTCTTGATAGTTCCTGCACCCGATTTTCAGAACCTGAACCCTCCATTAATTGAAGATAGTCGATCACAATTAAGCCCAATTCACGGCCGTGTTCTGCCATTAATCTCCGGCATAAAGAGCGCATTTCTAATACGCCAGTATTTGGTTTGTCGTCTATAAATAATGGCAATCTGCCAAGGTTGCTAATGCCTTGCCCCAGCAATGGCCATTCATCTTGATGGAGCCTGCCCGTGCGTAGGCGGCCGCTTTCAATGCCCACCTCCATCGATAACAACCTATAGGTGAGTTGTTCTTTGCTCATCTCTAGGCTGAATACACACACCGGTAAGTTGTGGAGCTGGGCCACATTTTTGGCCATATTTAACACAATTGATGTTTTACCCATGGCCGGCCTGCCAGCAACAATTATCAAATCGCTGCGTTGTAAGCCTTGGGTCATGGCATCGAGGTCGTAGAAATTAACCGGGATCCCAGCTACGGCTGTGCCTAGGGAACGGGTTTCGATTTCTTCAAATGTGCGGGTGAGGATTTCAGCGGTGGGGGTGAGGCCAATACTTGGTTTTGCTTGGCTGATGGCAAAAATTTCCTGCTCCGCTTCATCCAGCACCTGTTCCATCGGTTTGCTTTGATCAAACCCCAAGCGAATCACCTGGTTGCCAGAGCGAATCAATTGACGCCTCAGGTATTTATCCATCACCAACTTCGCCACCTCGTCGATTGAGGCGGTGCTGAGGGTGCGTTCAACCAGTTCGCTTAAACGGCTGGTGCCTCCTACTTTTTCCAATTGACCGGTGTCGGCCAGCCAGGCACCCATCGCCGTGAGGTCGGTGGGTTTGCCCTGGCTGTGCAGCATCAGGGCGGTGCGATAGATCTCTCGATGGGCGCCCAGGTAAAAAGCTTCCGGTTGCAACACATCAGCCACCCGGCCGATGGCATCGGGATCTAGCAATATGCCGCCAAGAATTACCTCTTCCGCCTCCAGGTTTTGGGGCGGCAATTGATCTGGTGTGGCTTCAAATAGCTCCACACCAGTGCGTTTGGGGCGTTCCCGTTCGGGTTCGTTTATGGGAACAGCAACCATTGGTGAATTAGTGGCTCACCACCTCCAAATTGATCTCAGCTGTCACCTCGGGGTGGAGCTTCACCTGCACCTTGTAGCTGCCGGTGCGATGCACTTCAGGCACATTGATATTCCGCTTATCAACCGCCTGCTTGGTGGCTGCTTCAATCGCCTCGGCCACATCCACGTTGGTAACGGTGCCAAACAGCACATCATCACCACCGGTTTGTTTCTTCACTGTGAAACGACCAATCGTGTCTAGGGCGGTGCGGAAGGCCACTGCCTCAGCCTTCAAGGCCGCTTGCCGTTCGGCTTCCTTAGCGCGGCGGTGCTCCACCTGGCGCAGCACCGCTGGGGTAACGGCAAGGGCTTTGCCGGTGGGCAAAAGGTAATTACGGGCATAGCCGGGGGCCACATCCACCAGGTCGCCGTTTTTTCCAAGGGTATAGATGTCTTCGCTGAGAACCACCGAAACGCGCTTAGCCATGGGATTTAATTGAGAGTTGTGCTACTGCTGGGTCGATCCATCAGCCTACGGCACCAGCTGGTAAGCGCACCTTTGTGGCAAGGCCTAGGGCCTTTAAAAGGCGGATGTGTTGCCAGGTGAGGTCGATTTGACCCGGTTGCAAACCGTGTTTAGCGGAGTGGGGGAAGGCGTGGTGGTTGTTATGCCAGCCTTCACCAAAGGTGAGTGCAGCCACCCAGGGGTTGTTGCGGGAGCCATCACCACTGGGATAAGCAATGCTGCCCCAGCAGTGGGTGGCGGAATTCACAAGCCAAGTGATGTGATACACAAGCACTAAGCGCAGGGGGATGCCCCAGAGCACCAGGGCCCAGCCGCCGGCGCCGGTTACGCTGCCGATCCAAAAAAGCAAGCCGGCAAGGGGTAACTGCAAAACCAGAAACCACTTGTTCAACCAGCGGTAGTAGGGATCTTTGGCCAGATCACCAGTGAGCCTGGGCACGGAGGCCATGGCGGGGATTTCCTGGAACATCCAGCCCATGTGGCTCCACCAAAAGCCCCGATGGCTGTTGTGGTGATCAGCATCCGTATCGGAGAACTTATGGTGATGCCGGTGCAGGCCTGCCCAATCGATTGGTCCGTGTTGGGCGCTGAGGGCGCCGCAGGTGGCAAAGAAGCGCTCTAGCCATTGGGGTAGGCGAAAGGCCCGGTGGCTGAGCAGGCGGTGATAGCCAATCGTTACGCCGAGGCAGGCCGTGAGCCAATAGAGCACCAGCAGAGAAGCCAGGGCTGGCAAACTCCAAAATTGGGGCAGCAGGGCATAGGCCGCCAACAGATGAATTGCCAGCATGAAACCGAGGGTGGCCCAGCGGGCGCCCTTTGGCACCGTGCCCGCTTGCTCGCCTTTGCGGGGGTTTCCCAGGCTGGGGGAGCGCCTGGGGGGAGAGATGCTGGCGAATGCTGCGCTGGTCATTCAGATCGAATTCGTATTGATCATCAAATCATAGCAATACGTATTCAGATTAAGCAAGGACTTGGGTGTGGAGGAGTATTAAGCTAAACCGCATACGAATTCCCATCGCTAACCATTGGTGGATTATCGCCAGCGCTTGGAGCAGGGCCACGGCGCTTTTGCTGCCCTTTTGAGGGCCTGGCATGAACGCAATGGCTGGTCCCACAGGGTGCTGCCAGCCCTGGCGGAGCGCCTAGATCTTGGCAGGTTGCACAGCTCCCAGCTCTCAAATCTGCGCAATCGCAAGTTGGCTTCCCCTGGCCCAGAGGTGTTCCTTGCCCTCGGCTGCTGCAACCAGTGGTTAGCGCAAACGCCGATCCCCCTCGCCGAAATTGCCGATCAGCAGGAACTAAGCGATGGCCTTGGGGCAGCTCCCCATGCCCTAATCGATGCCGCTGGCCTGGTGTTAGGCGCTGGTGAATTGCTGGAAATCTTTGTTGGTTTAAGACCCCTTCCCCCTGGTTTTGATCTGCGCATCAGCGAAGCGGAATCCCCAGCCCTAAGCGCTGCCTTGGCTGATCTGCTCGCGGCTGGCCAGCCATGGCGTAAGTCCAGCGGCCGGGTAATGGCGGCCTATGGCGTTGAAAAGAGGCAGCGCCGCGAAAAATTTGCCGCTGTGATGGCTGGCCTCCAGGATTACAACGCCAGTGAACTGGATTTGGAATTACCAGAACTACTAACAGCACTTAATGCGTTGGAAATTAACTTTCCCAGCGTGGATAAGTTATTGGATCGTTTGCGTCAACCGGGATAGCGGGCAAGGCGCAACTTGCGGGCAAGGCCAAGGCGACGCAGCACTTTGATGTGTTGCCAAGTGATATCAAATTCAAACCAACGCAAGCCGTGGCGAGCGGAATGGGGGAAGGCGTGGTGGTTGTTGTGCCAGCCCTCCCCAAAGCTCAAAATTGCCACCCACCAGCAGTTGGTTGAGCGATCTGGGCAGGCGAAATTGCGATAGCCAAATACGTGGGTGGCTGAATTAACAAGCCAGGTAACGTGATAAACAACGGTGAGCCTTAGCGGTATCGCCCAAAGCACTAGGCCTAAACCACCGCCGTGGATTTGATTTGCTTCGCCAAACCAATAGAGCAGCCCACCAAGGGGTAACTGCAGCAATAAAAACCAACGATCCAACCAGTTGTAGAAGGGATCGCGGCGCAGGTCGCCGGTGAATTTATCTACATGTTCCAGGGCAGGGATGTTGTGCAACATCCATTCGCTGTGGGCCCACCACAAACCCCTGCCGGCATCGTGGTGGTCGTTTTCCTGGTCGGAAAATTTGTGGTGGTGACGATGCAAACCCACCCATTCCACCGGCCCGCCTTGGGCACCCAAGGTGCCCATCAACACCAGCAGGCGCTCCAACCATTGGGGCGTTTCAAAGCTGCGGTGGGCCACCAATCGGTGTAAGCCAAGGGTTACGCCAAGCACTGTTACCCAGTAGAGGCTTACAAAAGCCAGTAGTCCCCACCAACTCCAAAACATCGGCAGCAGTGCCGCCACGGCCCCCACATGGTTGGCCAGCATGAACAAAAAGGTGCCTTTCTTTAGCTTTCTTTGTTTTGTAGGCAACGGGTTGCGCTTGGCATACAGCCTTTCCTGCAGTTCTTGCTCTCCTAATGCGGCGGTACTCAAAGAGGTGTTAGGGGAAGGCTGGGCAGCGGCAACCAATTGAATCTCCAGAAAAAAGCCCAGTTGTTGCAACCGGGGAAACCAGCTTGTTTTGTTTAAAACAACTGAAGGTTCAAATTTAACGGTATCGAGGGTGCCACCGCTGCAGGAATGTGGTTAGTGGTTAGCAATTTTTTGTTTTGTACTCCTATCCCACCTGGCCCGAGGCAAGCCCCGCCGCCTGGGATGCCGTTGCGGCCGCCCAAGCCCAGCTGGAAGCTGCCGCCAAGCAGCGCACCGCAGCGGTGCAACCCCAATTAGCCAAGGTGTTGGCTGCTTTCCAAGCCGAAAAACTTGGCAGCCATCACTTTGCTTCTGTGAATGGCTACGGCCACAACGACCAGGGCCGCGACACCCTTGATCGGGTATTTGCCAGGGTGCTGGGGGCGGAGCGGGCCGCAGTGCGTTTGCAATTTGTGAGCGGCACCCATGCGATTGCCGCTGCCCTGTTTGGGGTGTTGCGCCCTGGTGATCGGCTCCTATCGATCACCGGCCGCCCCTACGACACCCTGGAGGAAGTGATCGGCATCCGCGGCAGCGGCCAGGGTTCCCTGGCGGAATTTGGGATCCAATACAGCGAATTAGCGCTCACTGGCGAGGGCCATGTGGATGAGCTGGGCCTTAGCGATGCCCTCAGCCTGCCAACCCGCATGGTGTTGATCCAGCGCAGTTGCGGTTACAGCTGGCGCCCTTCGCTTTCAGTGGCTCAGATCGGCCGGCTGGTGGAGCAGCTGAAAACAATCCAGCCAGGTGTGTTGGTGTTTGTTGATAACTGCTATGGCGAATTGGTGGAATTTGAGGAACCCACCGCTGTGGGGGCCGATCTAATCGCTGGTTCCCTGATCAAAAACCTCGGTGGCACCATTGTTCCCAGTGGTGCCTATGTGGCTGGCGTGGCTGAATTAGTGGAGCAGGCTTGCTGCCGGCTCACGGCCCCTGGGATCGGTTCAGCCGGCGGCAGTGGTTTTGATTTGCATCGCCTTTTATTTCAGGGTTTATTTCTCGCTCCCCAAATGGTGGCGGAAGCTTTGATCAATGCTGATCTAATCGCCCAGGTATTCAGCAATCAAGCTTTAGAGGTGCAACCCCTAGCGGGGGCAGCCCGCAGCGATGTGATTCAAGCGGTGAAATTTGGCGATCCCAGGGCGTTACAGGTGGTTTGCAATGCTTTCCAAAGCTGTTCTCCCGTTGAGAGTTACCTAAAGCCTGTGCCCGCGCCCATGCCTGGATACGCAAGCGAATTGCTGATGGCAGGCGGCAGTTTTATCGATGGCAGCACCAGTGAATTTTCCGCCGATGCCCCCCTGCGGGAACCCTATGTGTTGTTTAGCCAAGGGGGCACCCATCGCAGCCATGGGGTCCTAGCCCTTGCCGCTGCCCTCACAAGCTGGTGGGCCCTTGCTCCAAACTGAGGGAGCTTTCCAGCCCATGGCGATGGCCCTCTCCTTTCCCGCTGATCTGCGTTATGCAGATAGCCATGAATATGTAGCTCCCAATGCAGCCCCCATGCGGGTGGGCATCAGTGCTTTTGCGGTGCAGCAATTGGGCGACATCGTTTTTGTTGAACTGCCAAGCCCTGGCACTGCTTTAGAGCAGGGCAAAAGCTTTGGCACCGTTGAATCCGTTAAGGCGGTGGAGGAGATGTATGCCCCCATTGCAGGGCGGGTGCTGGCCTGCAATCAGGCGGTGATCGATCAGCCTGAGTTGCTCCAAAGCGATCCCTATGGGGCCGGCTGGTTGCTGGAGCTGGAAGCCACAGATGCGGCGCAGCTTGCTGCCCTCATGGACGCCGATGCCTATGGCGCCAAGGTGGAGGGCAGTAGCAAGTGAATCAAACCGATGGTTTTGTGCAGCGCCACCTCGGCCCTTCCCATAGCGATCAAGCATTAATGCTGGAGCGGCTTGGCTGCCAAAACCTGGAGGAGTTGCTGCAGCAATGCGTTCCTGCGGCGATCCTGCTGAGCCCTGAGGAGGCCCTTGGCGGTTTACCCGAGGGTTGCCCTGAAGGTGAGGCCCTGGCTGATCTGCAAAAACTGGCCAGTGAAAATAAGTTGCTGCGCAGTTTGATTGGCCTCGGCTACTACAGCTGCCCCACCCCGGCTCTGTTGCAGCGCCATGTGTTTGAAAATCCGGCCTGGTATACGGCCTACACCCCATATCAAGCGGAAATTGCCCAGGGGCGCCTTGAGGCCCTACTCAATTTCCAAACCTTGATCAGTGAGCTCACCGGCTTACCGATCGCCAATGCCTCCCTATTGGATGAGGCCACCGCAGCTGCGGAAGCGATGGCCCTAGCTCGGGGAGTGAGCAACCGGCCGGAGTCAAAGCGTTTCCATGTGCAGGCGGATCTGTTTCCCCAAACCCTGGCGGTGCTGCAAACCCGCGCTGAACCCCTAGCCATTGAGTTGGTGTTGGAGGATCCGGCCGAGATGGAATTCAGCAGCGATAGCTTTGGTTTATTACTGCAGCTGCCAGGGGCCAGTGGTGCTTGCCCCAACCCTGGGGCGGTAATCGCTCGGGCAAAAGCAGCTGGGGCCCTGGTTATTGCCGTTGTGGATCCCCTGGCCCAGGTGTTGATGGAACCAGTGTCCAATTTAGGGGTAGATATTGCCGTTGGTAGTGCCCAAAGGTTTGGCGTACCACTGGGCTTTGGCGGACCCCATGCCGCTTTTTTTGCCTGCAGCGAAACCTATAAAAGACAAATCCCCGGCCGTTTGGTTGGGGTATCCAAAGACAAAGAAGGCAATCCAGCCCTGCGGCTTGCTTTGCAAACCAGGGAGCAGCACATCCGCCGCGATAAAGCCACCAGCAATATCTGCACCGCCCAGGTGCTGCTGGCGGTGTTAGCTGGCTTCTATGCAGTGCACCACGGCCCCGCTGGTTTGCGGGCCCAAGCCCAACAGGTGCAGCGTTTAACGGCAGCTTTGGCCAAGGGTTTAAGCCAGCTGGGTTTTGAGTTGGTAGCCGAGCCCAGTTTCGATACCTTGCGGCTGGTTGTGGCGGATCCCGCCAGCTGGATTGCCAGGGCTGAAGCGGCGGGTTTCAACTTTTTAGAGCTGGCTGATGGGCTGGGCATCAGCCTTGATGCCTGCAGCGATGAAAAGGAGCTGGAGCAGCTCTTGAACCTATTTGCCGCTGGCTTAGGGCTAGCTGCACCGCCCCTAGCAAGCTTGTTTGAGGCTTGTCCCCCTGGGGTGGGGGGGATTGGGCCGCGGCTGAAACCATGGCTGCAGCAGGAGGTATTCCAGTGCTATCGCAGTGAAACCGAATTGCTGCGCTACATCCAAAGATTGGTGGCAAAGGATTTTTCCCTGGTGCACGGAATGATCCCTTTGGGCAGCTGCACCATGAAGCTGAATGGGGCGGCGGAACTGTTGCCGGTTAGTTGGCCTGCCTTCAGTGCCATGCATCCCTTTGCGCCTGCAGATCAATACAGGGGCTACAGCCGTTTAATTGCTGATTTGGAACAGTGGTTAGCGCTGCTCACGGGCTTTGCCGCGGTGTCGCTGCAGCCCAATGCTGGCTCCCAGGGGGAATATGCCGGCCTGCTTGTGATTCGCGCTTGGCACCGCAGTAGGGGGGAGGGCCATCGCAGGGTGTGCCTGATACCCACCAGCGCCCATGGCACCAACCCAGCCAGTGCAGTGATGGCAGGCATGCAGGTGGTGGCAGTGCAATGCGATAGCAATGGCAATATCGATCGCCAAGATTTGGCCGCCAAGGCAGCTGAACACAGCAACCAACTGGCGGCACTAATGGTTACCTATCCCTCCACCCATGGGGTATTTGAGGAGGGCATCACTGAAATCTGCAGCCTGGTACATGGCCATGGGGGCCAGGTTTATCTCGATGGGGCCAACTTGAATGCCCAGGTGGGAGTGTGCAAGCCGGGGGGGTTTGGCGCTGATGTGTGCCATCTAAACCTGCACAAAACCTTCTGCATCCCCCATGGCGGTGGTGGGCCAGGGGTGGGGCCGATTGCGGTGGCAGCCCACTTGGCCCCCTACCTGCCGGGACACCCCCTGGTGAGCTGCGGCGGCAGCCAGGCCATTGGTGCCATAGCGGCGGCTCCTTGGGGTAGCGCCAGCATCCTGCCGATCAGTTGGATGTATATCCGGATGATGGGTGGTGCAGGCCTGCGCCAGGCCACTGCAGTAGCGCTGCTGGCTGCCAATGATTTAGCTGAAAGGCTTGATCCCCATTACCCAGTGCTATATCGCGGTGCCAATGGCCGGGTGGCCCATGAATGCATCCTCGATTTACGGCCTTTAAAAAACAGTGCTGGTTTGGAGGTGGATGATTTGGCCAAACGGCTGATGGATTATGGCTTCCATGCCCCCACGGTGAGTTGGCCAGTGGCGGGCACTGTGATGGTGGAGCCCACAGAAAGTGAATCCCTTAAGGAACTGGATCGTTTTGTGGAGGCGATGGTGGCGATTAGGGCTGAGGTGGCCGCCATTGAAATGGGCCAATCAGATCCCCAGAACAACCCGCTCAAAAGGGCGCCCCACACCCAAGCAGCCCTCACCGCAGACCAATGGGATCGGCCCTATAGCCGCCAACAAGCTGCTTTTCCCGTGGCTGGCTTGAAAACAAATAAGTTGTGGCCAGCTGTGGCCCGCATCGACAACGCCTACGGAGATCGCAACCTTGTGTGTAGTTGCCCATCGGTGCAGGAGCTGGAATCTGGCTAAAACTCTGCTGTAACAGGGATTTGGCCAAAAGTTTAGAACCGATTAAATCTAGCCAATTAAAATTTAAGATTTTCTACTTGATTTGTGGCTTGCCTTTGGTGCATTATCTGGTCCAACTGCGGTGGAAACCCCGCGGTTTTTCGCTCAACGCTGCTTGATGGGGATCATGGCCAGCAAATTTAGCGACACCACAAACAGGGAAGCTTTGAACACAGAAGCTCTCCTGCCAAAGATCTTGGCGAATGGCGAAACCATAAATGTGGAAGGCACCAATGTGGTGAGGGTTCCATTTGGAGTGCGCAAGGCCAAGCGCCGACGGCCCGAACGCCCTGAACATTGGGCAACCTTGGTTTTACCTATCCAGAGCTGGGATCCAACGCCACCGCCCCAAGCCGCTTAAGCGCAATATTTTTGTTGTTTCCCCGCCATTGCCTCTAGGCGCAATTGGCTGGGGCTAATGCCCCGAGAATCGGTTTGTTTAGGTAGTAGATCGAGCCGCGGCCGACGATCGCGCCCCAGCCGCGCCAAACGCCAATCAACCAAAGCTTTTACATCTGAAATTGAACATGCAGGTGTACGAAAGGGCAGCACATGCATCGGGCTGCGTTCTGGCCTCACAAGCCAACTCAAATCTGGTTGGGGTATTAGTACAAAACCCCTGTATCTAACCGCCGGTTCTAGGGTTTTGCTGATCGGTTCGCCTGCTTGCACAACTAGAAATCTCTTTCTAAATGCCATTTGAACCCAACTTTCAGCTGTTGGCACGCTTTTTTGGTAAAGCCAGATAATTAAGCGGTTAGTAGTTGGCGCCACTGCGGCGGTGGTGCAGAGCTGTTAGTGCTGTTTCATCAAATAAGCCCCCCGCCGTTACTTGGGCATAGAGCACCCAGTGGTCGCCGCAATCCATCCTTTGTTGCACCGTGGCTTCTAGCCAAGCTAGGGCCTCCGGCAGCAGTGGCTGGCCGGCAGGGCTAACGCGCAATTCAAGCCCAGCAAAACGATCACTGCCGGGGCTGAAGGGTTGGAGAAATTGCTTCATCGTTGTCAATTCACGGCCTTCTGCCAGAACGTTTAAGGCAAAGCGATCGCCAATGTGTAGTAATGCCTCCACGGCGCGATCTCGGGCTACCGCCACACTGAAACCAGGCGGTTGAAAACTTGCCTGGCTCACCCAGCTGGCCACCATGGCGCCACTGAGGCTTTGCTCCCCTTCCCCTTTTTGGGCTGTGAGCACGCATAGGGAGCCGATCACCCGGCCTAGGGCTAAAACAGCTGGGTCGCTGCGGCTTTCACTGAGGCCACCAGAATTGCGTTTTTGTTGGCGTTTTTGTTGTTGTTGCAGTAGCCGCGCTAGGGCCATACCGGTTTCCTCGCAGCGTTTAAGCGTTAGTGGATCAGGGCTGAATTTCACCCGAATCGTTTCAAAAGCCTGTTGGAAGCCCGCATCAGTGAGCTTGCTTTCCAATAAATCCAAGGCTTCTCCACTCCAGCCAAAACTGCCAAATACCCCCACAGGTTTGCTGCGATCACCCTCAGCCAGCAAGGTGCCAAGGGCCGACACGATTGGTGTTGGCGCATGGCCCCCCAAGGTTGGCGATCCAATTAGAACGGCATCGCAATTTTTAATTCCAGCCAGCAGTTGGGGGGCTTCGCTGAATTCACAATTGAGGCTATTAACCCTCACACCTGTTTTTGCTATGCCTTGGGCGATGGCATCGGCAATCGCTGCGGTGTTGCCGTAGGCGCTGGCATACAACAGCGTTACAACAAGGCTGGCTTTGCGTTGGGCTTCCCCCCAACGGCGGTAATCGGCAAGCAGGCTGCGCCAGCTATCAACAATGGCTGGACCATGGCCCGGGGCGATGCTGCGGATCGCTAATTCCTCCAGGCGATTCACCACCAGCTCCACTTGGTTTGCCATCGGTGCCATCAAACAGTCGTAGTAGTAGCGGCGATCTTCACTACTGCTTGTTGGGTTGGTTTCGGCGTAGCTCTCGGTGCAGAAATGAGCGGCAAAGAAACGGCCGCTCATCAACAGACCACTGGCGAGGTGGAATGCTGCTAAGCCGCCGGGCCAGCGGGGTGTGGGCAAGGCCAATAGCTGCAATTCTTGGCCATTTGGTAATACAAGTAGCTGTTCATGTTTAACCACCTCCAATGGTGGCAAGGCTGGCGGAGTTGGCGCTTCATTGCCCGGCCGTTGTTGATGCCACAACTCCTTAAGTAGTTTTGCGCCGGCATTAGATGCCACCAGTTTTAGTTGGGGCCAGCTTTTAACTAAGCGCTGCAGCAAGGCCACCCGATTTGGGTTCACATCGCCTTGCACCACCGTTAATTTGCTTTGGGTTGGCACCAGTTGAGTGAGTGCCTGCAGAAATGGTTCAGCAAAAGCAGCACCTGGGGGATGCACCAACAGGGCTGAATTGCCAACACCTTGAAATAAAAAGCTGTTGTGGCAGGTGCCACGCTCTAACCCATATTCCACCTCAAAGCGCAAGCGCCTAGGGCTTATGCCCCGTAGGCAAACCAAACCATCTTCCAGCGGTATCTGGATAACCCAACGATCAGCCATTAGTAGTGGTTTCCCACCTTGCGGTGATGGGTGGCGGTGAGGGCCTGTTGGTTAGCAACGTTGCCGTTGCGAACCTGGGAGTAGATGAGCCAATGGTCGTTGCATTCAAGGCGCTGCTTCACTTCACAATCAAGGAAGGCCAGGGCTTCACTTAAAACCGGACCACCATCAGCTGCATTCTCTAGGGTGGCAACACCAGCAAAGCGATCGGCGCCGGGGGGGAATCGCTTGAGAAAATGCCGCAATAGATTTTGGTGATTATCGGCAGCTAACACATTTAAAACAAACCTATCTCCCACCTGCATTAGCGCCTCGATGGCGCGATCTTTAGCTACTGCAACGGTGATACCAGGAGGATTAAAACTGGCCTGGCTCACCCAACTGGCCACCATGGCACCACTGCGTTCGGCTTGTTTCGCAGTTACCACATACAAGCCACCACTGAGGCGTCCGAGCGCTTTATCCAGGTCGGCATCAAGGGCCTTCATGGCGGCGATTGCCTTATCACGCAGCAGCAATTGGCCCAAATCTGTGCCTGCTTCTTCGCAGAGTTGATAGGCGGCCGCATCAGGCACCGTGCGAATCCTTAGGGGTGCAAAGGCTTGAGCATGACCCAACTCCCGCAGTTGGCCGGCAATGGCATCTATGGGGTCGTCGTTGCCGCCATAGGCGTCGTATAACCCCACGGGTTGCTTGGCATTAAGGGCAGCTAACACGGTGCCCCAATTGTTTTGTAATTCACTATCCCTGTTGCTGGGGGGTGTGGGCAGCACTACTGCAGCCGCTTCCCCGATTAAGGCTGATAGCTCTTGGGCATCGGTGCCGCGTAGATCAACCAGTTGCACAGGCAATTCGGTTTTATTAATGCCGCGGGATATGGCTTGGCTGAGGCGATCACAGAAGCCATATGAACTCACGTAAACAACAGCGGCGTAGCGGTCGCCTTTACTGCGTTCACGGCTCCAATCGCCGTAGTCGGTTAGCCATAGCTTGAGATGATCGCGCAATAAAGGGCCATGGCCGGTGGCGATTAGCTTCAGCGGTGGCAGTGCCTCAATTCGTTTAAGGGCCTGCAACACACTGCGGGCATTGGGGCCCATCAGGCAGTCGTAGTAGAAGCGAAAGTCTGGAGCGATGGCGCCAGGATCTAGATCAAAAATTTCATTACTGCAGTAGTGCAAGCCAAAGGCATCACAGGTGTAGAGCACGGCGGTGCCGTGATCAAAACTGAAAATAGTGTCTGGCCAATGCAGATTTGGGGCACTCAGAAATTCAAGTTTGTGGTTGATACCACTGCTGCTACTGGTGCCAAGATCCAAGAAATCACCGCTTTTTACGGCGCGGCTGCGAAAGGGGCGATGCACCATGCTTTCGAGGTAATTGATCGCCACCTTGGAGGCAACAACTTCTAGTTCGGGGTTGAGATCTAATAGGTCTGCAACCAAACCGGAATGGTCTGGTTCTGTGTGGGAAATAAC